>Ga0157365_10000010_pt1 | contig 138205 bp, 122 predicted proteins | sample AttsexASBM3_FD_111478 | JGI IMG/M metagenome (GOLD analysis project Ga0157365, IMG submission 111478) | Fungus gardens microbial communities from leaf cutter ant in Ribeirão Preto, State of São Paulo, Brazil - Atta sexdens ASBM3 | ecosystem: Host-associated > Fungi > Mycelium > Unclassified ...
AGCCGCTCGGGAAGACGCTGGCTTAAGGCCGCGCCGAGCAGCCCGCCCAGCAGCACCGCCGCCGCATTGATAAAAGGTCCGGTTACCACATGTTGCTCCTGCTAAGGGTTATCATCGCGCGCTTAGAATAAGCCCGTTACCGGGGCAGGGAAAGCGCGGGTAACGAGAGCATTATTATGCGTAAACAATGCTTACTTATTTTAATGATTTATTTTTTACCTTAATAATCATAAACGTAAAAATCAACGTCATTGGAATTGTGATTAGAAAATCGATTTTCTGCCCGCGATGGCTTGCCGCTGATGGCGTAAGGTGACATGATTGCGCGACTTTTCTCCATCAGACAGGGTGCCGCCATGACCGCGCGTGAGTTATCAGCCGTCATTTCTTCGCGACATTGCACAATGCCGCGCGCCCGTCATGTCTGTCCGCCATACTTCCCTGTGCCCACCATGCGGTGAAGCCACCGCACGCTCACTGCCGGACAACAGTAAAATCAGGCGTGCTCTGCTTTTACTGATGTCTCGCGGTCGGAGCTGGGAACCAGTCAGACCATCATCGTTTCGCCGGGCTCCGTCCCGTTGCAGTGCCCGAAGGCGCTTACACCGACACTCAGGGTTTTTGTGCTTATGAAATCGTTAAAAATTGCCGCCAGCCACGCCGTGGCTTCTCTGCTTTCGACCTCCCGCGAGGTGGTGACGCTCGACAGCACCGATTTTACCGACGTGGCCGCCGTCGTGCTCAGCGTGCCTGACACTCGCAGCGGTATCCTCGCGCTGCTCGCGCGCACCGGGTTTCACCTGCCGGTGTTTGTTTATTTGCAGGAGGGGGAAACCTGCGCGCTGCCGGTCAGCGGCACGCTCACAGGCAGCGCGCAGGAGTTTCTGGCGCTCGAAACCGCAGCGTTGGCCTATGAAGAAAATCTGCTGCCGCCGTTTTTCGACACGCTCACGCAGTATGTGGAGATGCAAAACAGCACCTTTGCCTGCCCCGGCCACCAGCACGGTGAGTTCTTCAGAAAGCATCCGGCGGGCAGGCAGTTTTACGATTTCTTCGGCGAAAACGTGTTTCGCGCCGACATGTGCAACGCGGATGTAAAACTTGGCGATTTGCTGATCCACGAAGGCTCCGCCAAGCACGCGCAGAAGTTCGCCGCGAAGGTGTTTCACGCCGATAAAACCTATTTCGTGCTTAACGGCACCTCGGCGGCCAATAAAGTGGTGACCAACGCGCTGCTGACGCAGGGCGATCTGGTGCTGTTCGATCGCAATAACCATAAATCCAACCACCATGGGGCGCTTATTCAGGCGGGCGCGACGCCGGTCTATCTCGAAGCGGCGCGCAACCCGTTCGGGTTTATCGGCGGGATCGACGAGCGCTGTTTTGAGGAAGATTATCTGCGCGCGCTGATTGCCGAAGTGGCCCCGTCGCGCGCGCAGGAGACGCGTCCGTTCCGGCTGGCGGTTATTCAGCTTGGCACCTACGACGGCACCGTTTATAACGCACGTCAGGTGGTGGATAAAATCGGCCACCTGTGCGACTACATCCTGTTTGACTCCGCGTGGGTCGGCTATGAGCAGTTTATCCCGATGATGGCCGACTGCTCGCCGCTGCTGCTGGAGCTTAACGAAAACGATCCGGGGATTTTCGTCACCCAGTCGGTGCACAAACAGCAGGCCGGGTTCTCGCAGACCTCGCAGATCCACAAGAAAGATAACCATATTCGTGGTCAGGCGCGCTTTTGCCCGCACAAGCGGCTCAATAACGCGTTCATGCTGCACGCCTCCACCAGCCCCTTTTATCCGCTGTTCGCGGCGCTGGACGTCAACGCGAAAATCCACGAAGGCGAGAGCGGCAAGCGACTGTGGGCCGACTGTGTGGAGCTTGGCATCGAGGCGCGAAAAGCGATCATCGCCAACTGCCGGATGATCAAACCGTTTATCCCGGATTCGGTAGCAGGGCGGCCCTGGCAGGATCACCCGACCGACGCCATCGCCCGCGAGCGGCGCTTTTTCAGCTTTGAGCCGGGCGCGGCGTGGCACGGCTTTGCCGGTTACGCGCGCGAGCAATATTTCGTCGACCCGTGCAAGCTGCTGCTCACCACGCCCGGCATTGACGCAGAAACCGGCGAGTACAGCGATTTCGGCGTGCCGGCGGCGATCCTCGCGCATTACCTGCGTGAAAACGGCATCGTGCCGGAAAAGGCGGATCTCAACTCGATCCTGTTTCTGCTGACGCCCGCCGAGAGCGCGCAAAAAATGGCGCATCTGGTCGCGATGCTGGCGCGCTTTGAGCAGCATATCGAAGACGATACGCCGCTTGCCGATGTGCTGCCGACCATCTGTCAGAAATACCCGGTGCGTTATAAAGGCTACACCCTGCGCGCGCTTTGCCAGGAGATGCATAACCTGTATGTGAGCTTTGATGCGAAGGCATTGCAGCGCGAGATGTTCCGCAAGGCCGGGCTGCCGCAGGTCGTGATGAACCCGCAGCAGGCGAACATCGAGTATATTCGCGGCAACGCAGAGCTGGTGCGCCTTAGCGAGGCCGAAGGGCGCGTCGCGGCGGAGGGGGCGCTGCCGTACCCGCCGGGCGTGTTATGCGTGGTGCCAGGCGAAGTCTGGGGCGGCGCGGCGCTGCGTTATTTCCTGGCGCTGGAAGAGGGCGTGAACCTGTTACCGGGCTTTTCGCCGGAGTTGCAGGGGGTTTACAGCCAGACCGATCCGGACGGCATCAAGCGGTTATACGGGTATATGTTGCGCGAGTAGCGCGTGGCCGGGCGGGATAACGGCTGGCGGGGGGTTTTATTTGACGCTGGCGGGTGCGCTTCGCTTACCCGCCCTACGATAAGCAATGCCTGAAATGTAAGGCGGGTATGTGCAGCCCACCCGCCCTACGATAAACAATGCCTGGAATGTAGGGCGGGTAAGCGCAGCGCACCCGCCGTAAAACCACACCTACCATAAACACCAAACAATCACGCTTCTCCCTCTGCCCGGCGGTACAGCCGCCGCGGATGGCCAATCTTGCCGTACAACATCTCCACCTTCAAAAAACCGCTCTCTACGCAATGCTCCAGATACCGCCGCGTGGTGGTTTTACTTAAGCCCGTCGCGCTGACCACATCATCGACCGAAAAAATCTGCTCGCCGCGCCCGGTAAAGAGCCGCTGCACCAGCGTGAGCGTATTCTCCTCGATGCCCTTCGCGCCGGAGTCCGGCCGGAAGCTGCGCGCCTGCAACTGATAGAGCGAATCCACGTTCTGCTGATCCACAATCTTCCATACCCGCTGCTGCTCGCGAAACTGCACAAAGCGCTCCAGCGAATGGCTCAGGCGCTTCCACGACACCGGCTTTAATAAATAATCGAACGCGCCGTTGCGAATCGCCTGGCTACAGGTATCCATATCGCTCGCGGCGGTAATAAAAATCACCGAACAGGCGCTGTTCTTGAGCGTCAGGCTCTCGGTCAGCGTGATGCCTTTCCCGTCCGGCAGATAGTTATCAAGCAGCACCAGATGCGGGCGCTTGTCGCGGATCTGCCGCTCGGCGTCGGCGAGCGTCGTCGCCATGCCCACCAGCCGTAAATGCGGGTGCTGCCTGACCATTTCGGCATGCAGCGCCGCCAGCTGGTTTTCATCTTCCACAATCAGTACGTCGGTCATCTCAGGTGGCATAGTCAGGTTCTCCCTGCGGTTGGGCCGGGCGAACGTCCGGCGCGTCAGGAATAAAAAGTGAGAAAATCGTGCCGCGCGGCGTATTGGCGGACACTTCCAGCGTGCCGCCCGCGAGCTTCACATAGCTGGCGATAAGATGCAGGCCGATCCCGTGATCGCCGCGGCGCTTGGTGGTAAACCCCGGATCGAAGATCCTGTCGCGAAGCGCAGGCGCGATCCCGACGCCGCGATCCGCCACTTCGATAATCAGCTCCCGCTCATTCAGGCGGATCAACACTTCGACCGGATCGTGCGGCCCTTCGGCGCGCTGGGTGGCTTCAATCGCGTTATCCAGCAGATTGCCGATAACCGAAATCAACTCCGCCTCGCCAAGCCCACGGAACGCGCGCGCCATCTCGCAGGCCGGGTCGAAGGTCAGCGTCACGCCTTTCTCCCGCGCTCTGGCGCATTTGCCGATAAGCAGCCCGCAAAGCGTGGGGGAGTGAAACCGCCCGGAGATAAAATCGAGCAGCTCCTGCGTGTGCTCGGTCTGGGCCTGGATATAGCTCAGCGCCTGATCGTAATGCCCCAGATGCAGCAGCCCGGCGAGCGTCGACATCCGGTTGAGCTGCTCGTGGCGCAGAATGCGCAGGTTATCCGCGTAGCGTTTCACCTGGCTTAGCTGCACGCTCAGGCTGTCGATATCCTTACGGTCGCGAAAGGTGATAACCCAGCCCTGAAGCTCGCCTTCCAGCAGAATGCGCACCCGGCTTGCGATCACCGTGACATGGTTGAAGACGCAAATCTCATCGTGCGTGTCGTTTTCCAGCATCACCTGCGGCGAGAAAAAGGAGACCGGATTAATCACCGCCTCCAGCGGCTGTCCGCGCAGCGCGCGTGAGGAGAGATTCAGCCCCAGCAGCCGCTTGGCGGCGCGGTTGATGACCGCGATGCGCGAATGCTCGTCGATGGCGATAACGCCTTCGTAGATGGATTCCATCAGCGCCTTTTGCTGGCGCACCAGCAGCCCGATTTCCCGCGGCTCCAGAAAAAACATCTGTTTTTTAATGCTGCGGGTGAAGAACCACGAAAAGATAAACAGCGCCAGCAGCAGTAGCAGCGCGCCAATCAGGATATTCACCACTTTGCCAAGCGTAATCGTATCGAGATAGCTGGTCAGATAGCCGACCGACACAATGCCGATGACGCTGCCCTGCTCGTCAAAAATCGGCGCTTTGCTGCGCAGCGATATCCCAAGCCCGCCCCGGCGAATGCTGGTAATGGTTTTTCCTTCGAGGACATCCTGATTATCGCCGCCAATTAGCGGCGTGCCGATGCGGTCATGAAACACGGAATGAAACAGGTGCAGGCCTTTCTTATCGCCAATAACCATAAAGCTGGCGTCGCTATGGCGCGCCATACCGGTCATAAAGGCATTAATCGCCGGAATATTACGTTCTCGTACTGCTTCACGTAATGACGGAATGAGAGAAATCTCTTCCGCCTGTATTCTCGCGCGGCTGCTCATCTCCTGATAAAGCTGGCGGCTGACGTCGAGATAATAATAAACGCCGAGCGCCGTAAACAATACGGAGAAGAATATGATGAGATGAATAAATAACTTAATGCGAAAGGAAAACTTCATCATTCATTAGCGCGCCGGAATGCAAACAGTAGAGAACTGTATCATTTTTTCAGGTGCTTAGCGGAACGGCGCCTGAAACTTGTGATCCCCTGCACAGGGCGCGAAGCGCGCAGGTAACTGATTATCCGCATTCGGTTTTTATGCTGAAAATGGCGCGTGCGGAATAAACGCCATAAAAACCATGCCCGTAAATTGAGCGTGGATCACATCGTGTTAATTAAAACCATAAACACCATAGGTGCCATTAAATTACCGGTGTCTATCCGGCCTTCCTCACAAATTGTAAGGGTAACCTCTTTTAGGCTTAACGGGAAATATAACTACGGAGCTTAATTAAATGAGCACAACCGATGATTCTTACGTTGTACCCCACAACCCGTCTGCAACGAAGCAAATATCACTGAAAGAAAAGTGGTGGCATATCATGGATACCTGGAAAGTCGGGATTGTTCCATTGCCGCTGTTTATCCTCTCCGGCGCGCTTATCGCCATTGACTGCCTCGGCGGCAAGCTGCCGAGCGACATCGTGGTGATGGTCGCCACGCTGGCGTTCTTCGGCTTCGCCTGCGGCGAGTTCGGCAAACGCCTGCCTGTCGTCGGGAAAATGGGCGCGGCGGCGATTTGCGCCACTTTCATTCCTTCCGCGCTGGTCTATTACGGCTGGCTGCCGGATGTTGTCGTGGAGTCCACCACCAAATTCTACAAATCCACCAACATTCTCTATCTCTACATCTGCTGCATTATCGTCGGCAGCATCATGAGCATGAATCGCACCACGCTTATCCAGGGGTTTCTGCGTATTTTCTTCCCGATGCTGTGCGGTGAAATCGTCGGCATGCTGGTGGGCATGGGCGTCGGTATCGCGCTCGGCATGGAGCCGTTCCAGATTTTCTTCTTCCTGATCCTGCCTATCATGGCGGGCGGCGTGGGCGAAGGGGCTATCCCGCTTTCCATCGGTTACGCGACGCTGCTGCATATGGATCAGGGCGTGGCGCTGGGCCGCGTGCTGCCTATTGTTATGCTCGGCAGCCTCACCGCCATCATTATTGCCGGCTGCCTTAATCAGCTCGGCAAACGCTACCCGCACCTGACCGGCGAAGGCGAACTGATGCCGGATCGCGGCGACAAACCGCAGACCCAGACGCTGACCACCGCCTTTAGCGGCAAGGCAGACGTCACCACTATCGCCTCCGGCGCGCTGCTGGCGGTGCTGCTCTACATGCTCGGTATGCTCGGCCACAAGCTGATTGGCCTGCCCGCGCCGGTGGGCATGCTGTTTATCGCGGTCTTTATCAAGCTGGTGCACGGCGTCTCTCCGCGCCTGCTCGAAGGCTCGCAGGTGGTCTACAAATTCTTCCAGACCTCAGTGACCTACCCGATCCTCTTCGCCGTCGGCGTGGCGATCACCCCGTGGGAAGAGCTGATGCACGCTTTTACGCTCAATAACCTGCTGGTGATTGTCAGCACCGTGTCGGCGCTGGTGGCGACGGGCTTTTTCGTCGGCAAGAAAATCGGTATGCACCCGATTGATGTCGCCATCGTCTCCTGCTGCCAGAGCGGGCAGGGCGGCACCGGCGACGTCGCCATTCTCACCGCGGGCAACCGCATGACCTTAATGCCTTTCGCTCAGATAGCCACTCGCATCGGCGGCGCGATTAACGTCTCGCTCTCCCTGCTGGTACTGGGCAATTTTCTTGTTTAATCATCAGGATACGCTGTTATGAAACTTGCGAGTTATCTCCATCAGGGCCGCCGCAGCTACGGCATTGTCACGGATAAAGGCGTGGTGGATCTGGGCTCCCGTCTCGGGGCGGATTATGCGGATCTCAAAACGCTGCTGGCGCAGGACGCGCTGGACAACGCGCGCCGCTACGCCGCCGCGCCCGCCGATATCGCGCTTTGCGACGTGACGTTTTTGCCGGTAATCGAACAGCCGGAGAAAATCCTCTGCGTGGGCATGAATTACGCCGAGAAACGCAAAGAGTTTGACCAGCACAACCCGGCGCCGACGCTGTTTGTCCGCTTCCCGGATTCCCAGACCGGCCACAACGCGCCGGTGCTCAAACCGCGCCACTCCAGCGAGTTTGATTACGAAGGGGAGCTGGCGGTGATTATCGGGCGCGGCGGCGAAAACATCGCCCGCGAGGCGGCGCTCTCGCACGTGGCGGGCTACAGCTGCTACATGGACGGCTCGGCGCGCGACTGGCAGCACACCTGGTTTACGGCCGGCAAAAACTGGCGGCAGACCGGCGCGTTCGGCCCGTGGATGACCACCGCCGATGAAATTCCCGATCCGCACCAGCTCGCCATCCGCACCTGGCTTAACGGGCGCATGGTGCAGGATGACAACACCCGCAGCATGATCCACGGCGTGGCGGAGCTTATCGAATACATCAGTACCTTCACCCGCTTAAGCGCGGGCGATGTGATTATCACCGGATCGCCGGGCGGGGTCGGTAAAAAACGCACGCCGCCGCTGTTTATGAAGCCGGGCGACAAAATCGAGGTGGAGATCGAGCGGATCGGCCATCTGTGCAATGTGATCGCCGAAGCGCCCGTCGCGCAACCGGCGTCCGCCCACTAAACGACGCCGGACGGACGTATGAGCACTCTGGAACTGGTCACCGTGGCGCTTGCCCGCCAGCCACAGGAAAAAGCGCGCGTCGCCGCGTTTCTCGAAAGCCATCAGCTGGGAATGGATGAAGACGTCACGCATGTCGTTATCGCGCTCGCGCAGGGCGGCATCGCGGGCTGCGCCGGGCTTGCGGGCAACGTCATCAAAGGCGTGGCGGTGGATGAGCGCTGGCGCGGCGAAAACCTCAGCGCGCGCCTGCTGGTGGAGGTCGAAAACCTGGCGATGGGCCTCGGCCACTTTCATCTGTTCCTCTGCACGCGTCCGTACCACCTGGAGCGCTTCCGGCGCTGCGGTTTCTGGCCGCTCGCCCAGTGCGACGATATCGCCGCGCTTCTTGAAAACACGCCCTCCGGCATCCGCCGTTACTGCCAGCAGCTTGGCAGACTGAAACAGCCCGGCGAGCGCATCGGCGCGGTCGTGATGAACGCCAACCCGTTTACGCTCGGCCACCGTTTTCTGGCCGAACAGGCGGCGAGAGAGAGCGACTGGCTGCATCTTTTCGTGGTGCGCGAAGAGGCGTCGTTTTTCCCTTACCGCGAACGGCTCGCGATGGTGCGGGCGGGCGTCGCGCATCTGCCGAACGTGACCGTGCACGAAGGCTCGGCGTATCTGATTTCCCGCGCCACCTTTCCGGGCTATTTCCTCAAAGAGCGCGGGCTGGTGGACAAGGCCTGGAGCGGGCTGGATTTACAGATTTTCCGCCGTTATATCGCGCCTGCGCTCGGCATTACGCAGCGCTTTGTCGGCAGCGAGCCGTTCTGCCCGGTCACGCGCGCCTACAACCAGGCGATGCATGCGTGGCTTGAGCGCGCGCCCATGAGCGCCGCGCCGGTGGGCGTTATCGAAATTCCACGCCTCAGCCACGCGGCGGGCGAGGCTATCTCCGCGTCCGAAGTGCGCCGCCTGCTCAGGGCGCAGCGCTTTGCTTCGATTCGCGAACGGGTGCCGGAAAGCACCTGGACCCTTCTTGCGCAACGTTATTGCGCCGAAGTGGCATGAATTCTTCTCTGACAGGACAACCTTAATGAAGATAGTCAAGGAGGCGCTGGCGGGGACCGCCGAGTCCAGCGACCTGATGGTAAAAATCGCCCCGGCGGCGGGCGAGCTGGAGATTGAAATCTACAGCGATGTGATAAAGCAGTTCGGCGACCAGATCCGCCGCGTGGTGCAAGAGACGCTCGCGGCGATGGACGTAGACGAAGGGCTGGTGATTATTGAGGATAAAGGCGCGCTCGACTGCGTGATCCGCGCCCGGCTGCAAAGCGCCATTCTGCGCGCCTGCGAGGCGCAGCCGCTGCGCTGGGAGGCGCTCAAATGAGCAAACTTCGCCGCAGTATGCTGTTTTTACCCGGCGCTAACGCCGCCATGCTCTCTACCGCGTTTATCTACCGCCCCGATTCCATCATGTTCGACCTCGAAGACGCCGTGGCGCTGCGCGAAAAAGACACCGCGCGCCTGCTGGTCTTCCACGCCCTGCAACATCCGATGTACCGGGAGATTGAAACTGTGGTGCGTATTAATCCGCTCAGCACGCCGTTCGGGCTGGCGGATCTCGACGCGGCGGTGCGCGCAGGCGTGGACGTGATCCGCCTGCCGAAAACCGACTCCCCGGACGATATCGACGAGCTGGAAGGTCATCTGGCGCGCATTGAGCGCGAATGCGGGCGTGCGCCGGGCTCGACGCGCATTATGGCGGCGATTGAGTCGGCGGTGGGCGTTATCAACGCGGTGGCGATCGCCCGCAGCTCGCCGCGGCTTATCGGCATTGCGCTCGCGGCGTTCGACTACGTGATGGATATGCAGACAGAGCGCGGCGACGGCACCGAACTCTTCTATGCCCGCTGCGCGGTGCTCCATGCGGCGCGCGCCGCCGGGATCGACGCGTTCGACGTGGTGTGGTCTGACGTCAATGACGAAGCGGGTTTCTTAAAAGAGGTCGAGCTTATCCGCAAGATGGGGTTTAACGGCAAATCGCTGATTAACCCGCGCCAGATAGATCTGCTGCATAACGCCTACGCGCCAACACAAGACGAAGTGGATTACGCCCGCCGCGTGATTGCCGCCGCCGAAGAGGGCGAGCGCAACGGGCTGGGAGTGGTGTCGCTCAACGGCAAGATGATTGACGCGCCGATTATCAACCATGCGCAGGTGGTGCTGGAACGCGCCGCGGCCTCCGGCGTGCGCCGTTAAGGAGAGAACCATGAACCAGACAGAACTTCTGCACGTGCAGTTTCCGCACCTGCGCGACCTGACGCCGTTCGATACCGCCCATACCGCCACGCCGTGGCTGGCGGACGACGAATGCAAACACTCCCGCAAACTCTGCGCGTCGCTGGAAGAGGCGGTGCGTAAAAGCGGCCTGCGCGACGGCATGACGATTTCATTCCACCACGCGTTTCGCGAAGGCGACCGGGTGATTAACCAGGTGGTGGCGACGCTCGCGCAGATGGGCTTTAAAAATCTGACGCTGGCGTCCAGCTCGCTGATGACCTGTAACGATCCGCTGATTGAGCATATTGAAAGCGGCGTCATCACGCGGATTTACACCTCGGGCATGCGCGGCAGGCTGGCGGAGGCCATCTCCCACGGGCTGATGGCCGAGCCGGTGCAGATCCACTCCCACGGCGGGCGCGTCAAGCTGTTGCAGGATGGCGAGCTGACGATTGACGTGGCGTTTCTCGGCGTGCCGTGCAGCGACGAATTCGGCAATGCCAATGGCAGCCACGGCAAATCCTGCTGCGGCTCGCTCGGCTACGCGATGGTGGACGCGCAGTTCGCCCGTAACGTCGTGCTGCTGACCGAGACGCTGGCGCCTTACCCGAACATGCCCGCGAGCCTGTCGCAGGATCGCGTGGATTTTGTGGTGCCGGTGGAGAGCGTGGGCGACCCGGCGAAGATAAGCGTGGGGGCGGCGCGCGTCACCAGTAACCCGCGCGAGCTGATGATTGCCCGCTACGCCGCAGACGTTATCGAACACTCCGGCTATTTCAAGGACGGCTTCTCGATGCAGACCGGCTCTGGCGCGGCGTCTACCGCCTGCACGCGCTTTCTTGGCGAGAAAATGGCGCGCCGTGGCGTGAAGGCGCGCTTCGCGCTCGGCGGCATTACCGGTAGCCTGGTGGATCTGCATGAAAAAGGGCTGATTGACGTTCTGCTCGACACCCAGTGCTTTGACAGCCAGGCGGCGGCGTCGCTCGCGCGTAACCCGAAGCATATCGAAATCTCCACCAACGTTTATGCAAGCCCTGCCAGCAAAGCGGCCTGCTGCGACAAGCTCGACGTGGTTATCCTGAGCGCGCTGGAAATTGACGTCGGATTTAACGTCAACGTGATTACCGGCTCCGACGGCGTGATGCGCGGCGCCTCAGGCGGGCACTGCGACGTGGCCGCGGCGGCGAATCTCACCATCGTGGTGGCGCCGCTGTTGCGCAGCCGCATTCCGACGGTTGTGAAACGCGTCACCACCCGCCTGACGCCGGGCGAGAGCATCGACGTGCTGGTCACCGATCACGGCATTGCGGTCAATCCGGCGCGGCCTGAGGTGCGCGAGCGGCTGGTCGCGGCGGGGCTTAACGTTGTTGATATCCACGCGCTGTGCGAACGCGCCGTGGCGATCGCCGGCGAGCCGAAACCGATTGAATTTACCGACCGCATCGTCGGCGTGGTGCGCTACCGCGATGGCAGCGTTATCGACGTGGTGCGCCAGGTTAAGGAGTAACGCATGGAAATGGATACGCCCGTTTATCCGGGCGTCACGCTTGATGCGCTGCTGGCGGCGAAAGAAGCGCGCGCGGGCCGCCAGCAGGCGTGGCTTGCCCGCTACGGTCAGCCGGTGATTTCGCTCTCGCTGGTGACGCCCGGTCCGGTGAAAGACAGCGTGCGCTACCGTAACGCGTTCGCGGTGGCGGTCCAGGCCTGCGATCAGCTGCTGTGGCAGCATCGCTGGCCGTGGCTCGCGCGCGAAGTGTTTCACGCGCCTGCGGGCCCGACGGCGCTCTGGAGCGTCGCGCACCCGGCGAGCGAAATCAAAGCGCTGTGCGTGGCGCTTGAGCAGACGCACCCGCTCGGCAGGCTGTGGGATTTCGACGTTCACTGTCCGCAGGCGGGCCAGGTGGGGCGCGCGTCGCTCGATCGTCCGGGGCGGCGCTGCCTGCTGTGCGACGAACCGGCTCACGCCTGCGCCCGTTCGCGCCGTCATCCGCTGGAAGAGGTGGTCGGGCGCGTGGAGAAGATGATTGATGACTGGTTTGCCCGCGACTGACCCGCGCCCGGCGCGCGTGGCCGATGTGCCGCTGCTCGCTGTGGCGGCGCTGTACGCCGAACTGAACCTGACGCCGAAACCGGGGCTGGTGGATCGCGCCAACAGCGGCGCGCACCGGGATATGGATCACGCGCTGTTTGTCGCCAGCATCAACGCGATCGCGCCGTGGCTGCGGGTGTTTTATCAGCAGGGCGCACAGGACGCCGGGCAACCGGAACGCGAGATGCTGCGGCGCCTGCGCCCGGCGGGGCTCGCCTGCGAACAGGCGATGTTCAGCGCCACCGGCGGCGTAAACACGCATAAGGGCGGTATTTTCTCGCTTGGCCTGCTGTGCGCCGCCGCAGGGAGGCTTTCGGCTAAGGGCGAACCGCTGAGCGCAACCACGCTCTGCATGACGGTGAGCGCGATGACCCGCGGCATGGTGGCGCGCGAGCTGGCACACGGGCGACGTGCGGCGACGGCGGGCGAGCGGCTGTATCGCGAGTGTGGTCTCACGGGCGCGCGCGGCGAGGCGGAGAGCGGTTTTGCGATAGTGCGCCGCCACGTGTTGCCGTTCTGGCGGCCTGCGCAGGGCGAGCGAGGTTTGCAGCAGGCGCTGCTGCGGCTGATGGCGGTTAATCCGGATACCAATCTGGCGTCACGTGGCGGGCTTGCGGGGCTGCGCTACGTGCAGGCGTATGCGAGCGGTCTGCTGGCGCGCGGCTGGGACGAGGATGCGCTGTGGGAGATGGACCGCGCATTGATTGCACGCAACCTCAGCCCCGGCGGCAGCGCGGATTTGCTGGCCGTGAGCTGGCTGCTGGCGGCGTTGCCGTCGTGAGGGGCGTAAAAAAGGCGGGTGCGCTGCGCTTACCCGCCCTACGATTCAGCCAAACGCTATTGTAGGGTGGGTAAGCGCAGCGCACCCACCACGGGACGGCGCTGCGCTATTTGCGGCGGTAGCTTTTCTGCGCGGTATTCACTTTATAGAGATACCGGCGCGATTCCGCTGACGGATGGCGGGTGGTGAGCGTCTCGTACACATCCCCTGGCGACATGCGGTTAATAATATTCACCGCCTGATCTTTATCGCTGGAGAACACGCGCAATACGCTGCCTGCGCCGCCGTTGTACGCGGTAATGACGGCGTAACGACGCGAGGTCGGGTTGGCGATGCCGCCCAGATACACATTGTCGAGCATCGCGAGATACGCGGTGCCGGTATCAATGTTGCTCTGCGGATCGAACAGATAGCTGCGGCTCGGCGTGCCCCATTTACCCTGCGAACGGAAGACATCCTTACCGGCGCTGTGCTGCACGACCTGCATCAGCCCGAGCGCGTCGGCATGGCTCACCGCATACGGGTTGAAGGACGATTCGGTCTGCATAATCGCGAGGATCAACGCCTCATCCACGCCATATTTACGCGACGCCTGACGCACCATACCGATATATTTATGGGCGCGTTTATCGAGGTGGTTCGGCACCAGGTTGATGGTCACGCTGTAGATAATACGCAGGCCGTTGCTGCGGCTTTTCAGGCGCGTTTGCAGCAGGTAGTCGGCGAATTTCGAGGCGCGGCCTTCCCAGCGGATCGGCTGCCCGGTGTTGTCCACCACCTGGCCGTAGAGGAACGGCTCGCGGGAGATCTGAATGTCGTTAACGTCAGAGTAGAGATCGATAGAGCCCGGATCGTCGCCCATCAGCAGCGTCGTAATAATAGCCTGACGCAGGCGCGCCGCCGGTTCGGTTCCGGCTATCGTCTCCACCGTAATGGTGCCGTCGTCGAAGTTAATATGGCTGCGGGTCTGGTACTGGTCGGTGTACTTAACGTAGTCCTTCGGACCCGCGATTAAAACTTCATTAAATCCCCAAATGTTTTCAATGTTATGGGCAAACTGGCCCATCAGAATATCAAACCCGTTGGTGTCCTTAATCCAGGCCTCGTTATAGGCGTTTTCAGCATTTTTTTTACTGGAACAGGAGATGAGCAACGGCGCTATCAACGCGAGCGCAAATATTTTTTTCATCATTCCGGGCGTGCTGTTGGGTTAAATGAAAGGGCCAGAGGCCCTTACTGTTGTTCCGGCGGCGTGTAGCCTTCGATGTGCACCTCTTTGCCTTCAAACAGGAAGTTCACCATCTCCTGCTCCAGCAGCTTGCGATGCTCCGGGTTCATCATGTTGAGTTTTTTCTCGTTGATAAGCATGGTTTGCTTCTGCTGCCACTGCGCCCAGGCTTCCTTGGAGACTTCGTTATAAATACGCTTACCCAGTTCGCCCGGATAGAGCTGGAAATCCTGGCCTTCGGCGTCGCGCTGAAGGAAAGTACAAAAAATGGTTCTGCTCATCATCAATCCTCATGAATGGCGCGAGCGGGGCGGGACGCCACCGGCTCTGCGCGCACTTGCTGTAACAGGCGCTCGACGGGAGCGGCGAGGCCCACCGCAGGCGGCTGGGCTAAGTTATACCAGAGACCCGTCGCTTCATCCATGCAGGCGGCGGTCTGCTGCACGCCAAGCCACATCGGCACAATATCCAGATGGAAATGGCTGAAGGTGTGGCGAAACGCGGTGAGCTGCGTCAGGCCGTCGGCGGAAATGCCGCGGGCATGCAGCCAGTCGCGCAGCGCGGTTTCACTCTCAAACTGCGGAAAACAGTAAAGGCCGCCCCACAGCCCCACCGGCGGGCGCTGGTGCAGCAGCAGCGCCTCTTCGTGCTGGAGCAGCAGAAAATAGCCGGTTTTCTCCGGCAGCGTCTGTTTGGGTTTCTTGCCGGGGTATTTCGCATAGCTCTGATGCGCGTAAGCCTCGCAGCCGCTATTGAGCGGGCAGATCTCGCATTTCGGTTTCGAGCGCGTGCAAACCATCGCGCCGAGATCCATCATCGCCTGGTTAAAGCGCGCCACGCCGTCAGCCGGGGTCACCGTTTCGCTTATCTGCCACAGGCGGTTTTCCACTTCCTTTTTACCCGGCCAGCCTTCGACCGCGTAACAGCGCGCGAGCACGCGTTTCACGTTGCCGTCGAGAATAGGAAAGTGTTTGCCAAGCGATAACGACAGCACCGCGCCGGCCGTCGAGCGCCCGACGCCCGGCAGCGCCGCTACTTCTTCGAAGGTTTCAGGGAATTTGCCGCCGTGCAGCGTCGCCACCTGCTGCGCCGCTTTATGTAAATTGCGGGCGCGGGCGTAATAGCCAAGGCCGGTCCACAGGTGCAGCACATCGTCGAGCGGCGCGTTCGCGAGCGCCGTGACGTCAGGAAAGCGCGCCATAAAGCGTTCAAAATACGGGATAACCGTCGTGACCTGCGTTTGTTGCAACATCACTTCCGAGAGCCATACTTTGTAAGGGGTTTTTTCCTGCTGCCAGGGAAGGGTTTTGCGCCCATATTTGTCGTACCAGTCGAGCACCTGGCGGGAGAACTGCTGTGCCTGCATCATTAACGCGTGGCTTCCGGCTTGTAGAAATCAGGGGCTGTGATTCCAGCACAGGCCCTGCGGGCTGTAAACAGGAACTTTCCTGTGCTTGCATCGGGCAACTATCTTTGGATAATGCCCGTTTCCCGAACCACTACTCAAACAGACTAATCGCCATGAATAACGACGTCATTTCACCGGAATTTGATGAAAACGGCCGCGCGCTGCGCCGGATTCGCAGCTTCGTCCGCCGCCAGGGGCGCCTGACCAAAGGGCAGCAGCACGCGCTGGACCACTACTGGCCGGTGATGGGCGTTGAATATCGCGCAGAGCCGCTCGATTTCGTGGCGCTGTTTGGCCGTGACGCGCCGGTGACGCTGGAAATCGGCTTCGGCATGGGCTCTTCGCTTGTGGAAATGGCGAAAACCAATCCGCAGCAGAATTTCTTAGGTATTGAAGTGCACTCGCCGGGCGTGGGTGCCTGCCTGAGCGCCGCGCATGACGAGGGCGTCGAAAACCTGCGCGTGATGTGTCATGACGCGGTCGAAGTGCTGGAAAAAATGATCCCCGACGGCTCGCTGCATATGGTGCAGCTCTTCTTCCCGGATCCGTGGCACAAAGCGCGCCACAACAAGCGCCGCATCGTACAGGTGCCGTTCGCGCAGCTGGTGTTAAGTAAATTGCAGCCCGGCGGCGTGTTCCATATGGCGACCGACTGGGAACCTTATGCTGAACATATGCTCGAAGTAATGTCCTCGGTGGAAGGGTATGAGAACCTGTCCCAGACTCAGGATTATGTACCACGCCCGGCTTCGCGCCCGGTGACCAAATTTGAACAGCGTGGCCATCGTCTTGGCCACGGCGTATGGGACTTAATGTTCGGGAGAGTAAAATAATGGCGAAGAACCGTAGCCGTCGTCTGCGTAAAAAGATGCACATCGACGAATTTCAGGAACTGGGCTTTACGGTAACCTGGCGTTTCCCGCAGGGCGCCACGGATGAGCAGATCAACACCACGGTCGATGAGCTTATCAACGAGGCTATCGAGCCAAACGGTCTGGCCTTTGGCGGCAGCGGCAACCAGGCCTGGGAAGGGCTGGTGTTCCGCCAGCAGATTGGCAAATGCACCGATGAAGATCGCGACGTCGTGCGCAAGTGGCTGGAAGCGCGCGGCATGACGGATGTGCAGGTCAGCGAGCTGGTCGACATCTGGTGGGATTAAGGTAAAAAACGGGTCGGCTCAGCCGGCCCGTTGGCATTTAAGGAGCGAGTATGATGCGTAAAGCGCTGCTGGGCGTATTGCTGGTGACGGCGATGCAGGCCCAGGCGGAATACAAATGCAGCGTCACGCCGCGCGACGACGTGGTGCTTAAGCCCCAGATGGTTCAGGTGGTGGGCGAAAACGGCGATCTGGTCATTGGCCCGGATGGCGCGGTGAAGTTTAACGGTAAAGCGGTCACGCTCTCGGCCGCCCAGCGCCAGCAGGCGCTCGACTATCAAAAAGCGCTGCGCGCCACGCTGCCGTGGGTCGATCAGGGCGCGCTGTCTCGCGTTGAGAAAGGCCGCGTCGCGCTGGATAAAATCATCGCCAAAGAGGTGGGTGAAAACAGCAGTATGCGCGGACGCCTGACTAAGCTTGATGCCCAGTTGAAAACGCAGATGAACCGGATCATCGAACATCGCGACGACGGGCTGACGTTCCACTATAAAGCCATCGATCAGGTGCGCGCCGACGGCCAGCAACTGGTGAATCAGGCGATGGGCGGCATTCTTCAGGACAGCATCAACGAAATGGGCGCTAAAGCGGTGCTGAAAGGCGGCGGCAATCCGCTGGAAGGCGTGCTCGGCAGCCTCGGCGGCCTGCAAACCGCTATTCAGAATGAATGGAAAAACCAGGAAGCGGATTTCCAGCAGTTCGGGCACGAAGTCTGTACCCGCACTATCCAGCTTGAAGAGCAGCGCCAGGCGCTGGTCGGCAGCTTTAAGTAAGCCTGAACGGGGGCCTGGCTCCCGTTCTGTTTCCCCCTCGCACGCGCCTCACCGACACATCGCGTTACACAGAATCACAATCACTTCCTCTTTGTCTTACTTTTTATTACTACGCTCTGTGGGTGACTTCATCACCGGCGAGGATGCGTATGAAACGGGATTTTTCAGCAGGGAGCCTTATTTCTCTCTTTTTGCTCGCCATCATTACATTGAATATCGCAGTGCTGTGGACGCAGAGTTATGAGCCCGCAGACAATGCCGCGAACAGCGCTGTCAGCGGCTGCGCGCCGTTCTCCCCTGACGAGCGCTGCGGAGGCGATGCGCTGACAGCCTTTGACGCCGCGCCTCGCGGCCCGCTCCCCGGCGAACCGCCGCTGCATCTCGCCAGCCACGCAGAGCCGCTTTTCTCTCCCGCGCAAATCGCGCTCTACCGCGAGCCGCCGCCAGACCTGGACCGCCTGGATTTCCCTTATGACTTCCCCGACGACGCCCCGTGGATGGAGGATGAGGGAGAGGATGCCTGGTAATAAAACATCGGCGCCTGACGCACAGAGTTTCTGAACACGCCTCGCAGCGTTTTCGCGCCGTTCAGCATGTCTCCTGAAAAAACCGCATAGTGCGCCCAAAGACCTGCCAGTGCCAGGCGCTGGCGGATTGTTCTTGTGTGTATTCGTGTGTATATTTATCAGGCCAGGAGGGCGGATGAGATCCAGTGAGCTTATCAGGCGGCTACAGACGGCGGGTTGCGAATGCGTCAGGCACAACGGCGGCAGTCATCAGATCTGGTGGTCGCCGTTGACCGGTAAAACATTTCCGGTGCCGCACCCGAAAAAGGATCTGCCGCCCGGCACGTTGCACGCCATTCTGAAAATGGCCGGACTGAAATCGTGAAACGCGGGAGGCGCACATGTTTTTTTCTGTAGGCGTTGAGACGCCCGACAATGACGCTGTGGCGTGGGGCATCGTGGTGCCCGCGCTGTGTAATGACGCGTTTGGGTGTTATTCAGCGGCGGACGATCGCGCGAGCATCGCGACGGCGGCGCGCGAGGCGATTCTGCTGGTGCTGGAGGAGATGATCCGCAGCGGTAAATACCGCCCAGAGACGATCGTGGACGCGGGGCATCTTGTCTATGCCGCGCATCCGGATTATCGCGCTTACGATAGCTGGTTTGCGATCGAGGTCGATCTCAGCGGGCTCGAAGGGCGTCAGCAGCGGATTAATATCACGCTGCCGGATACGCTTATCCAGCGCATCGACAATCGGGTAAAAGCGAGCGCCGGACGATACCGGGACCGCAGCCACTTTCTGGCGCAGGCGGCGCGACACGAATTACGCGAAGAATAAACGCCTGCCGGGCGGCAGGCGTATAATGGCATTCCTCAGGGGCGAAGGGAAAAGCAGGCTTAACTTTCCTTCGGCGCCAGCGCGGCGAAGGCCGCGCGGATCTCCTCTTCAGGCAGGTGCGCGCCGATAAACACCAGCGTGCTGCACGGCGTTTCGTCGCTGGTCCATTCGCGATCCCAGTCGGCGCTGTAAAGACGCTGGACGCCCTGGAATAACAGGCGGCGCGGCTCGTTTTCAATAAACAACATGCCTTTATAGCGCAGGAGACGCTCATTAAAGCGCAGCAGCAGCCCTTCCATGACGCGGGAAATCGCATCGAGCGCGACCGGGTAGTCGAACTTCACCACGACAGACGTGATGTCGGTCTGCGTCGGGGCCGCGAAGTGAAAACGCGGCGCGGGCTCGACGATACGCTCTTCCAGCATAAAGCCCTGGGTGTCGAAAATTAGCCGCAGGTCAACCTCGCCATGCACGACGCGATGCACCGGCGCGCGGGCGTTAATGCGCCGCAGGCGGGCCAGCAGGGCGTCGTCTTCGCCTGCGATATCGGTTTTGGTCAGCAGAATGCGGTCGGCGTAGCCGATTTGCGACTGCGCGAGCGCGTAGCGGTCCATCTGCTGCCCGGCGTGGACGGCATCGACCAGCGTTATCACGCCATCCAGCAGGTAGCGCTCGCAGAGAGTGTCATGAGAAAAAAATGTCTGCACAATCGGGCCAGGGTCCGCCATGCCGGTGCATTCGATGATCACCCGGTCAAACGTTGACGCGCCGCTGTCCAGCAGCGCCAGCAGAGAGAGGAGCGTCGCCTCCAGCTCCTGCGAACGCGTACAGCAGATACAGCCGTTACTTAGCGTCTTCACCTGGGTGGCGCGGTCGCCGAGAAGCTCGCTGTCGATGGGCGTCTCGCTGAATTCGTTTTCAATCACCGCTATCTTGTAGCCGTGATCGGCTTCGAGGATATGACGCAGCAGCGTGGTTTTTCCGGCGCCGAGAAAGCCGGTTAATAGCGTGACCGCAACGGGTTGCATTTCTACCTCCGCAAATTGTCAGCAGCAGCGCATGCCGCCTTCGCCGCTTCCGCCGTAGCGCGCGTCCTGGCGCTCGCGGAAGAATTCGTTGTAGGTCATGTACGGTTTATCCGGATGGTTGGTTTTCATATGCTCAACGTAGTTGTCATAGTCCGGAATGCCGATCAGCATTTTCGCTGCCTGACCCAGATATTTTTTCGCCTGCCCTAAGTTACCAAACATGATGTTGTCCAGACAGAAAAAGCCAGGTGGCGCGATGCGCGCCGGGGCCTGGGATGGTATCGATGTCAGGCGGGTGCGCTTTGCTTACCCGCCCGGCATTCAACCGATGCATTTGTGATGTACGGCGGGTAAGCCTAAGCCTGCGCACCCGCCGTTTACCAACCGAATCCCCATCAATCAATGGTGTGACGTGGTCTTCACGCCGCCTTCCGGCACCGGCACATACGGGGTTTCTTTGGCGACGGGCTGCGTCGAGCGACGGGCCTTCATCGCGGTGCGCACGCCGTAGAAAATGATACTGTACACCACCACCAGGAACAGAATACTCAGACCCGCGTTGGTGTAATTGTTGATGACGATGTGGTGCATGTTGGCTATCTGCTGCTCGGTCAGCTCCGCGCCGCCCGCCGCGATCCGCGCTTTATACTCGTTCGCCATGTAGAAGAAGCCTTCCATCTGCGGATTGTCGCTAAAGAGCTTCATCCCGAGCGCCCAGGTGGTGCAGATAAGCAGCCATACCGCCGGTACGACCGTCACCCACACATAACGGGTGCGCTTCATCTTCACCAGCACCACGGTCGCCAGCACCAGCGCCACGGCGGCCAGCATCTGGTTAGAGATGCCGAACAGCGGCCACAGGCTCTTCACGCCGCCAAGCGGGTCTACCACGCCCTGATAGAGCAGATAGCCCCACAGTCCGACGCAGCCTGCGGTGCCGACGATACCCGCCACCAGCGAATCGGTTTTTTTCAGGAACGGCACGAAGTTACCCACCAGATCCTGGAACATAAAGCGGCCGGAACGCGTACCGGCGTCCAGTGCGGTCAGGATAAACAGCGCCTCAAACAGAATGCCGAAGTGATACCAGAAGCCCATATCCGCCGCCGGCATAATTTTGTGGAACACGTGCGCGATACCGACCGCGAGCGTCGGCGCGCCGCCTGCGCGGTTGAGCACCGAAGGCTCGCCGATATCTTTGGCGGTCTGCATGATCTGCTCAGGCGTTATCACAAAGCCCCAGGCGCTCACCGTCGCCGCCGCGTGCGCGGAAACGTCTTTAAGCTGCGCGAGGATCAGCGGCGCGTTGCCGGTGCCGAGCTCATGCAGGTTCGGCATGGTAATGCCCAGCCCGGCAGGCGGGGTGTTCATCGCGAAATAGAGGCCCGGTTCGATGATAGACGCCGCCACCAGCGCCATGACGGCGACGAACGATTCCATCAGCATCGCGCCATAGCCGATAAACCGCGCGTCAGTTTCGTTCGCGAGCAGTTTCGGCGTGGTGCCGGAAGCAATCAGCGCATGGAAACCAGAAACCGCGCCGCAGGCGATAGTGATAAACAGGAACGGGAACAGCGCGCCTTTCCACAGCGGGCCGGTGCCGTCGATGTACTGCGTGACCGCAGGCATTTTCAGTTCCGGGTTCAGGATAACAATGCCAATGGCGAGGCCGACAATCACGCCGATTTTCAGGAAGGTCGCCAGATAGTCGCGCGGGGCCAGGATCAGCCACACCGGCAGCAGGGCGGAGACAAACGCATAGCCCACCAGCGCGTAAGTGATGGTCGTGTCTTTAAAGGTCAGCGCCGGGCCCCAGTACGGGTCGGCTGCGATCACGCCGCCAAACCAGATGGACGCCACCAGCAGCACCACACCAATCACCGACACTTCGCCCACGCGGCCGGGGCGCAAAAAGCGCATGTAGATCCCCATAAACAGCGCGATCGGCACCGTCGAGCAGACGGTAAAGACGCCCCACGGGCTCTCCGCCAGCGCTTTCACAACGATAAGCGCCAGTACCGCCAGGATAATAATCATGATGAGGAAGCAGCCGAACAGCGCGATTGTGCCCGGCACCGGGCCCATCTCCTCTTTTATCATCTCGCCGAGCGAGGCGCCGTTACGGCGCGAGGAGATAAACAGCACCATGAAATCCTGCACCGCGCCCGCCAGCACCACGCCTGCGAGCAGCCACAGCGTGCCGGGCAGATAGCCCATCTGCGCGGCCAGCACCGGGCCGACCAGCGGGCCCGCGCCTGCAATCGCGGCAAAGTGGTGGCCGAACAACACGTAGCGGTTGGTCGGCACATAGTTCAGGCCGTCGTTATTGATGACCGCCGGCGTCGCGCGCGTCGGGTCGAGTTTCATCACGCGGCTGGCGATATAAAAGCTGTAGTAGCGATAAGCGACCAGGTAGACGGAGACGGACGCCACCACAATCCACAAGGCGCTGACGCTCTCGCCGCGGCGTAGCGCCACCACGGCAAGACAAAAGGCCCCGATCACGCCAAGAAGCGCCCAGGGCAGATGTTTCATTACTGTTTTTTTGTCCATAGTAGACCTGCTGTTCAGACAGAGATAAAACCGCCCGTGACGAACATCCATAACGGCGCAGGCGGGGGTAACCGGAAAGATCTAAAACGTGCCTAATGATGACAAAACGCGCGCAGCGGCGAGCGGCGAAATGATTAAGCGGCGCGATTGCCGCCCTGAATGGTCATATAGCGGGACGAGCGGTTAGCCATCTTCGCAAGGCAGGGGAGTAATGTGAGGCAGGTCACGCGAATGCGGCATACGAACGGTGTCTTCTGGATGCTATACCCGCGCGGCGGCGTTGAAACGCGCTTGTAACAGACTCAGCTTGCATCTCTCGTGAATAAATACGCATCGGCGATCTGCGACGTTACCCAACATCAGACTGGTTGCCGTGGGGAATTATTCGCTCAGGCTTAACAATAATACATGATATATTTTTACCCGTTTTTTACTTTTTTCGTGTGATACCCGTATCACCATCAACGTAAGTGAATTACACCGCCACCTCGCATTTTGAGTAAAACCAGGGCGTTATTTAAATTTTGCTAAAATCGTATTTAGTGATGCTACATTAATTGACCGCCTGGTTTAAAAAAATCAAAAAATAAAATTAGCGCATTATCAGCGCGTTAAAAATAGTGCTGGAAACCGCGCTGCGCCTGCGACAAAAATTTGCGTTAAAAGGAAAGCGGGAAAGACGGGGAGCAGTGAAAAGCAATTGCGCTTAAGTGCCTACTTTTGCACTTTATTGCGCGCACACTACGCTTTTTATTTATCAGGTTTTATCCGTTTCGTTGTGTTTAATTTATACAGTCGGTAAAACTCGTTGAATTTTTTTGAATACGGTTTTGAGGCGTCATTCGCTAAAGAATCATTCTTTCACTGACGATAAACAATTAACAATTTTTATCATTTTAATGTGATGGTGAATGCAATGGCTTTAGTGACGTCGTTTGGCGAGAAAGTGAATAACCTCAGCGTCGGAAAAAAACTGACGTCAGGTTTTATTATTGTTTTGTGCATTATGCTGCTGATTGCTGGCGCCGGAATTTATGGCTTTCGCCAGGTGGATGAAAACGCCCGTAAGGAAACGCTGACCGTCAGTATCGTGACGGCCCTCAACGAGGCGCGTATTAACCGCACGCTGTTTCAGCTGACCAGCGATGAGAAGTATGCCGAACTGAACGCCAATGCGCTGCGTCAGGTAGAGTCACAGCTCGCTTCGCTGTCGCTCTTTAATATGGATACCGAAGGGCGCACCCGGTTTGCTGCCATGCAGACGAACCTGCAAACCTATCTGAAAGTGCGTGACAAATATATTCAGACGCTGCGTCAGCGCAACACGCTCGCCGCCGATCTGCATCAGCAGTGGCCGTCGCAGTTTATCGACCAGGCTTCCATGTTCAGCGAGCAGGCTGACGCCAGTCCGCAGGCGGCGATGCTGGCAGCCCGTCTCGCCGCGAAAGCGCAACAGGTGCAGAGCGTTGTCGACGCGCTGGTCATTCGCGGCGATCGCGAAATCCTTAATCAACTCAACGAGCTTCTGACGAGCATTGACGCGACCGCCGCGCTGCTGGCCGCCAGCACCCGCGATACGCCGCTCGGCTGGTTGCCCGCGCTTGCCGATCACACCCGCCTGCTGCACAGCAGCGCCGCGCTGTTCGTTTCCGCTTTCGCAGAACAGCAGACCCAGTCGACCAAGCTCAGCGCCGCCGCAGGCGAGCTGAACCAGACGGTGAGCGACTTCCACGAGTTTCGTAAAATGCGCATGGCGAAATCCATTAGCCATGTCGAAACGCTGATGCTCAGCGGCACGCTGGCAGGCGTCCTGTTCGGGCTGATTGTCGCGGCGTTCATTACCCGCAATATCACCCGACCGCTGCGTGAAACCTTAGCGGTGGCGAATCGCATCGCGCAGGGCGATCTGACCGTGACCGTCTCCTCGGCGCGTCGCGACGAGCCGGGCCTCCTGATGCAGGCGGTCGGCACTATGAACGACAGTCTGAAGAGCATTATCACCCGCGTGCGTCACGGCGTGGATAACGTCTCGCGGGCGTCGTCGGAGATCGCCGCCGGGAATATTGACCTCTCCTCACGCACCGAGGAGCAGTCCGCCGCGGTGGTGCAGACCGCCGCCAGCATGGAAGAGCTTACTTCTACCGTAAAAGAGACCGCAGGCAACGCCCAGCAGGCGAGCATGCTGGCCGCGCAGGCGTCCACCAATGCGGATCGGGGCGGGAAAGTGGTGAGCGAAGTGGTCGAGACGATGCGTACTATCCAGGCAAGCTCCGGGAAAATCGCCGACATCATCAGCGTCATTAACGGTATCGCCTTCCAGACCAATATTCTGGCGCTCAACGCCGCCGTGGAAGCGGCGCGCGCCGGTGAACAGGGCCGCGGGTTCGCCGTGGTCGCGGGCGAAGTGCGCACGCTGGCAAGCCGCAGCGCCACCGCCGCGAAAGAGATAGGCGCGCTTATTACCGAGGCTAACCAGCGCGTGGAAAACGGCGCGGAACTGGTGGCGAGCGCGGGCGTGGCGATGGAAGATATCGTCGGCTCCGTCGCGAAAGTGCGCGAGATTATGGATGAGATTGCCCGCGCCTGTACCGAACAGAGCCGCGGCATCGCCCAGATAGGCCAGGCGATGTCGGAAATGGATACCACCACCCAGCAGAACGCCGCGCTGGTGGAAGAGTCATCCGCCGCCGCCTCGTCGCTTGAAGAGCAGGCGCGCGAACTGGAACAGATGGTCGCCGTGTTTAACGTCGGCAGCGGCGCGCCGCAGCGCCCGGCACCAGTCGCTGCGCCGGTGGTTGTCAGCGATATGCCCGTACCGAAAAAGCTCGCCGTCGCGGGCGCCCAGGGCGACTGGGAGCACTTTTAAGCGTTAGCCCTGCCAGACCTTTACCCCGGTTCGCCGGGGTTTTTTATTCTGGCGTCCGGTAAGCGAATCGGTCAGGTATTTGCGTCTGGATTGCTATACTCTCTGGGTTGCAGCGCATATGGCGCTGACGTTTCCCGGCAACAGGATGTTTCCTTCCACCGGGCCCAGGAGAAATTATGACTGTGCTGTATAACGTGGCGATCGTGTTGCTGACGGTCGCCGTTATGGAGATCGTGGCGACGCTGACGCACAAATATGTCATGCACGGCTGGGGATGGGGCTGGCATCTCTCCCACCACACGCCGCGTAAAGGCTGGTTTGAGGTCAACGATCTCTACGCCGTGGTGTTTGCTGGCGTGGCGATAGCGCTTATCGCGCTCGGCGCGGGCGGCCACTGGCCGCTGCAGTGGATTGGCGCGGGGATGACGCTTTACGGCGCGCTCTACTTTATTGTGCATGACGGGCTGGTGCATCAGCGCTGGCCGTTTCGCTATGTGCCGCGCCGGGGCTATCTGAAGCGGCTCTATATGGCGCACCGGCTGCATCACGCGGTGCGCGGACGCGAAGGCTGCGTCTCTTTTGGTTTTCTCTACGCGCCACCGGTCGCTAAGCTGCAGGCGGTGTTGCGTGAGCGTAACGGTCGTCCTGCGCGGACGGACGCTGCCAGAGCGCCGCAGGGCGGGGCGTCGACGTCGCGCCGCGAGAGCTGACCGCCATCGCCGCGCCTTTCGCCAGCAGGGCCAGTTTCTCCGCCTTGCTGGTGCCCTGACGTGTCTCCCAGGCGTTCGCGCCTGCGCGCTTCACCTTCACGCCAATTTCCCGGTACACCCCGTGCGCGGTGGCGATAGCCCAGGCGCTGCGTAGCGGCAGCCCGGCAAGCCCGGCGCGCGCCGAGGCGTAATAGGGTTCCGCTTCGTCCACCAGGCGGGCGGCAAGGCGCGCAAGGGCAGGCCGATGCTCGCGCGCCGCCAGCGTCTCGCGGCGCAGTCCTTCCTGCATCAGCCATTCATCCGGCAGATAACAGCGCCCGATGGCGGCATCCTCAACGATATCCCGCGCAATGTTCGTCAGCTGAAACGCGAGGCCCAGATCGCAGGCGCGATCCAGCACCGCCTCGTCGCGCACGCCCATCACGCGCGCCATCATCAACCCCACCACGCCCGCGACGTGATAGCAGTAACGCAGCGTGTCATCAAAGGTGTGATAGCGCTCGTCGCGCACGTCCATCGCGAAGCCTTCCAGATGATCGAGCGCCAGCGACGGCGGGATCTGGTGGCGCAACGCCACCTCCTGGAACGCCGCAAAATTCGGCTCGGTCATCGGCGTGCCCGCGTAAGCCTCAAGCGTCAGCGCGCGCAGCAGGGCGATGCGCGCCTGCGGGCTGTCGGCGGGCGCGTCCGGCGCGCGAAAGCCGAGTACCTGACCATCGGTAACGTCGTCGCAGTGGCGGCACCAGGCGTAGAGCATCAGCGCGCTGCGGCGCGTATCGGCGTCGAACAGTTTCGAGGCGGTGGCGAAGCTTTTCGAGCCCGCCTCGATGGTTTCGGTCGCGTGCGTCAGCAGCGGTTTATCACTCATGCGCGGTCCTCCAGCATCAGCCCGGCGGTGGCTTTCGCCGAGCCGATAACGCCCGGAATGCCCGCGCCAGGGTGCGTGCCCGCGCCAACCAGATAGAGGTTATCGATGCGGCTGTCGCGGTTATGCGGACGGAACCAGGCGCTCTGGGTGAGGATAGGCTCTACCGAGAACGCCGAGCCCTGGTACGCGCCGAGCTGGTCGCGGAAATCAAACGGCGTGAACATCCGGTGCGTCACCAGCTGGTCGCGCAGGCCCGGCATGTAGTGCTGCTCAAGGTATTCGAAGATGCGGTCGCGCAGGCGCGGGCCTTCGATATTCCAGTCGAGATCCGCCGTACCGAGATGCGGCACCGGCGCCAGCACGTAGTAGCTGCCGCAGCCCGGCGGCGCGAGCGACGGATCGGTCACGCACGGCGCGTGCAGGTAGAGCGAAAAATCCTCCGCCAGCGTGTCGCGGTTGAAAATATCGTCAATCAGCTCTTTGTAGCGCGGCCCGAAGCAAACGGTGTGGTGCGCCAGCTGGCTGTGATGATGATTCAGCCCGAAGTAGAGCACAAACAGCGAGTTGCTCATGCGCTTGCGCCGCAGCGACGCCGCCTGCGCCACGCCGCGCGGGTGGTGGCCGAGCAAGTTGTTGTAGGTATGTACCACGTCGGCGTTGGAGGCGACGGCGCTGGCAGCGATGCGTCGCCCGTCTGCCAGCGTAACGCCGCAGATTTTATCGCCCTGGGTTTCAAGGCGCGTCACCTGCGCGTTAAGTTCGGTCTCGCCGCCCAGATCGGTAAACAGTTTCACCAGCCCCTGCACCAGCGCGCCGGTGCCGCCGCGGGCGAACCAGACGCCCCACTGGCGCTCCAGCGCGTGGATAAGCGTATAGATCGAGGAGGTGGCGAACGGGTTGCCGCCGACCAGCAGCGAATGGAACGAGAACGCCTGGCGCAGGTGCTCATCTTCTATGTATTTCGACACCATGCCATAGACGCTGCGCCACGCCTGCAAACGCGCCAGCTGCGGGCCTGCGCGCACCATATCGCGAAACGAGAGAAACGGCACCGCGCCAAGCTTCAGGTAGCCTTCTTTAAACACCGCCTGCGAATAGGCCAAAAACTGGCGATAGCCTTCGACGTCGCGCGGGTTAAAGCGCGCGATCTGCGCCTCAAGGCTCGCCTGATCGTTATCGTAATTAAATACCTGGCCGTTCTCCCAGCAGAGGCGGTAAAACGGCGTGACGGGTAAGAGGTCGACGTAATCGGCAATGTTTTTACCGGCAAGCGTAAACAGCTCTTCAATGGCCGAAGGATCGGTGATGACGGTCGGGCCTGCGTCAAAGGTAAAGCCCTGATCCTCGTAGACATACGCCCGCCCGCCATGTTTATCGCGCTGCTCAAGGAGTAGCGTGGGAACGCCCGCCGCCTGTAAGCGGATAGCCAGGGCCAGGCCGCCAAAGCCGGACCCGATAACAACAGTTTTAGTCATGATGAAAAGCTCGCAGCCGGGGTGTGTGCTTCAGGACGGCCTGCAGGGCTTCGCCCACCGGAACCGGTGGTTTGCCCGTCAACAGCCGCGCCATATCCAGAGGGGTCAGTCGTCCGGCGTAAAACCGGGCGATAAGCCCCGCGTTAAGTCCATAAAAGCGCTGCATCACCAGCCAGCGTTGGTCCGGTTTCCCGGCGAGAAACAGCATCCGGTTCAGCAGCCGGAAAAAGCGCTGGCGCCGCCACTGGCGCTGCGCGTAACCTGCCGTCAGGGCATATAACGCCTGCGGCGTCGCGGGCGGTTGCGATGCGATAAGATCGGCAAGCGCCGCCGCGTGCGGCAGCGAATAGCCGGTGGTCGCGTGAAACAGCCCGGCGCGCAGGCCGCAGCGCGCAACGCCCTGCGCCTCCTGCCAGAACGCCTGCGGCGCGCCGGTGAGCGTGATGGGCAGATTGCCGCGCTCCTCGCGCAGAAGCGTCATCAATTGCCAGCCCTGCGCGCGGGCGTAGTCGGCGATATTCTCCCGTGCGCGGGCAGGGTCGAGCGTCGCGCTGTCGATGTAATGCGTATCTTCAATCAGCAGCGTGTCGGGCGTGAGCGGCAGCGTATAGACAAACCGGTAGCCGCCCTGCTGCGCCACGGTGGCGTCCATCAGTACCGGGCGCGTCAGGCCGTGGGGGGCGGCGAGCCGCCACTGCTGGCCGAGAAACGCCTGCTGGCCGACGGTCAGGTGCGGGCTCGCCCGCCAGCCGCGACCATCGATAACCGCGCGGGCGTGCAGTGTGCGTCCGTCCGCCAGCGTGACGGACTGCGGGGTAAGCTGCGCCACCGGCGCGTTGCGCCAGAGGTTTTCTGCCAGCGTCTTTTGCAGAACGTCAGCGAATCTCTCTGACGTCACGCTGTAGTAACCGCCATCAAGCGTGCGCTTAAGCGCCGGGAAGCGCACCTCATAGCCCTCCCAGCGGTGCGCCACCAGCGGCGTGAGCCAGGCGTGCTGCGCGGGCGTGATATCGTCGCCATGAAACGACCACGTGTGATTGCCGCCTGGCGCCTCGTCCGCCTCCAGCAGCAGCACCTTTAGCGCCGGTTGCAGCGCGCGCAGGCGCAGGGCGAGAAGCCCGTTGGCGAGGCCGCCGCCTGCCAGTATCAGATCCCATTCGCTCGTCATGGTCGGGCCTGCGCCATGACGGGCCGCCGCTCGCGCAGGGCTTGTTCGGCGATCTGCGCCGCCCGCGTCGCGCCGCCGGCCTGCGCCAGCGCGCGCTGCATCGCCGAGAGGCGCGTGCGGCAGCCCGCATCGCCAAGCAGCGCCTGGAGCTGGCGGGTAAAGGCGCGGTGACCGGCGAAGCGCGAGACGCGCCGCCCGATGCCGCAGTGTTCCACCCGCGCCGCGACGCCCGGCTGGTCGAACGCCAGGGGCACGACCAGCAGCGGCGTGGCGCTGGCGACGGCATCCATCACCGTGTTGAGTCCGCCGTGGGTGATAACCGCGTGTGACTGACTGAGCGCCAGCGGCTGGTCGGTAAACGCGGTGACGCGCGTCGCGCCGCAGGTTTCGAGCCGTGCCGCCTGCGCGGGGTTAAGCCCGCCGCAGTGCGCCACCAGCAGTTCAGCGTCGGCATCGCGACAGGCGCGGGCGATGGTGCGAAACAGCCCGTAACGGTGGCCCTGTAGCGTGCCGAGGGAGGCGAAAATGCGCGGGCGCGTCGCATCCGGCAGCGGCTCCGCTACCGGCGGCTGCGGCGGGCGCAGCGGGCCGACGGCATGAAAACAGGCGGGCAGCGACTGGCGCGGAAAATCGAGCGCGCCAAGCGTCTGGCTTATCTGCGCCAGCGGCGAGAGGCAGTCATGCAGGCCGTGACGGGGCGCGAGCCCGAAGCGTTTCGCGTGATGGGCGATGACCTCGCCGTGCCGCCCCATCAGCCAGTCGTGTACCTGCTGGCTGGCGTGATAAATCTTGCGGGCGCGCGGCGTCTGCGCGTAGCGAAACGGCATGACCGGCAGCGGCAGCCCCGGCTCGCGGTTGACCGGCAGCGCGCAGGCGACCGAGATAAAGGGCAGACCGAGCGCGTCGGCGACGATGCCGCCTGCGGCTTCCATCTGGTCGACAATCAGGCCGTCGACGCCAAGCCGCGTCAGCGCGTCGGGTAGCTCGCGGCACAGCATGTCGGTGGTGCGCGCCAGATCGTTAATCAGGCTCAGGATTGCCGGGCCGCCAGGATGGGCGGTCAGGCGTAACGTGCGGGCGAGGCTGCCGGGCGGGTGGCTCTTTTCGCCGACCGGATAAAAACCGATGCGCGGATCGTCCAGCAGCGTGCGGGCCTCGACCTGCTGAATAAACGTAATGCGATGCCCGCGCGCGAGAAGTTCCTGCGCGAGCGCCTGCATGGCGTGAACGTGACTGTAAAGCGGGGGCGCAATGACGGCGTAGTGGCTCATTCCTCATCCCCGGCGCGAACCAGGCGGGCGTCTTTCAGCGCGTCGAGACTGGCGCTGCCGGTACAGAAACAGGCGACCCGCAGTTGCTCAATCACCACCGCGAAATGCGCCAGCACTGCGCTGGTGGAGGTGGTGGCGCTGCCGAGCACCGCCGCGGCCTGGCCGACCAGACGCGCGCCCATCGCGATCGCTTTGGCGGCGTCAATACCGTCGCGAATGCCGCCGGAGGCGATAAGCGGCATCGCCGGGAGCGCCTGCTGCAACTGGCGCAGCGCCTGCGCGGTGGGAATGCCCCAGCCCGCGAAAGCCATCGCCACGTTGCGCGCGTGCGCGCTGGCGGCGCGTTCGCCTTCCACCGCCGCCCAGCTGGTGCCGCCCGCGCCCGCGACATCCAGCATCGCGACGCCTGCGTCGGCGAGCTGACGCGCCACCGGCACCGAGATCCCGGCACCCACTTCTTTGATGACCACCGGCACCGGCAGAGCGCGTACCGCCCGCTCAATGGCCGCCAGCACGCCGCGCCAGTCGCGATCGCCGCCGGTCTGGAGCGCCTCCTGGAGCGGGTTGAGGTGAATGATGAGCGCGTCCGCCTCGACCATGTCGACGGCGCGTCGGGCGTAATCGAGCCCCTGCGCGCTGCTAATCTGCGCGGCCCCGAGATTCGCCAGCAGCGGGATATCCGGCGCGTACTGGCGAAGCTCGCCGGTCAGCCCCCAGTTGTCGTCGCTCTCGATAGCCACGCGCTGTGAGCCGACGCCCATCGCCAGCCCCAGCGCCTGCGCCGCCTCGGCCAGATGCCGGTTGATGTCGCTCGCCCGGCGCGCGCCGCCGGTCATCGAGCTTATCAGTAGCGGCGCTTTCATCGGGCGGCCAAACAGGCGGGTGCTGAGATCGATCTCGTCAAGCGAAAGCTCCGGCAGGGCGCAGTGCTCGAAACGCCACTGTTCAAAGCCGGTACGCGTCGTCTGTTTAGCGCGCTCAGGATGCAGCACGATATCCAGATGATCGTTCTTGCGTTGGCTTAGTTCCTTGTCCTTCATTCATACTCCAGTAACGGTCGCTGTCAGCCGCGCAGACCCGCGCGTTCAGCCAAACATGGCCAGCTGTTTATCAAACCAGGCGTACATAAAACGGCGAGTGGACGCGCCGCGCGAACAGGCGCCGGCGAGATGTTCGTCGGCGCGCAACAGGTGATCGCGCAGGCGCTGATGCACCGCTTCCGCGCCGAGCATCGCCACCAGCGTGGATTTGCCCGCGTCCTTATTAATGTCTTTGCCGGTGTTATTGAGGCCGTCCGCCAGGTCGTCAAGCAGCTGGAACGCCTGCCCGAGATGGCGCGAAAACTGGCGCAGCTTCTGGCGGACCGAGGCGGAGGCCCCGGCGGCGATGGCGGCGATTTGCAGCGTGGCATCAAACAGCACGCTGGTTTTGAGATCGTTGGTCGCAAGGATGGCCTCTGCGCTGCGGGCCTGGTTACCTTCGCTGAGATCGCGAAACTGCCCCTGTACCAGCCCCTGCAACCCCACCGCGCTGGAAAGCTCGCTGACCGCCTCGGTTTTGCAGCTGTCGGGCAGCGATCCCGCCTGCGCCACCACGCCGAAAGCGCGGCTTAATAACGCGACCGCCGCGAGGATGGCCACGCTTTCGCCAAACTGGCGGTGAATGGTGGGCTTGCCGCGGCGCAGCAGGGCGTTATCCATGCACGGAATATCGTCGAGCATCAGCGATGCGGCGTGCACCATCTCCACGGCGCAGGCGAGATCCAGCAGCGCGGGCTGGCTGGCGTCACAGCCGAGGTCGCGCGCGGCCAGAATGAGCAGCAGCGGACGCACCCGCTTACCGGGCGTGAGCGCGCCTTCGCGCATCGCTGCGCAGACCAAATCGCGCTCCTGGCCCGGCGGCAAAAGCTCGTCAAGGCGGGTTTGCAGGGCGTCGCGCAGCGCCTGCAATTCGTTTTCCTGCCCTGATGATTTCACGGCGTTAGCGTTCATGGTTAAGGCCTCAGGTGGTGATCGGGAGCTGTGTAGTGGAAGGAGCCAACGCGCCGGGCGCGCCGAATGTCGCGGTCAGGCGCGCAACATTCGTCGCATCAGGCGAAATGTGGGATTTTTCTTGTCTGAACAACTGATTATCTTCACGGGTCTTTTTCCGGATCTTCTCTTAAAAAGCGTAGCGCAATACCGGAAAATGTCTTCGGCTAACTTAACGCGTCACAAAACTTTACATTCAGGCAACGCGTTGTACAAGTTTATGTCAATAAAGTGTGCAATAAGCTCATCACCTGACGCACTTCATCTGCAGTGAGCGCGCCATCTTTCGCAAAGCGTATACGGCCTTCTTTATCCAGCACGACGACGGCTGAGCCGCCCGGCTGCAGGTGCCAGGCGCGCTGCGCGGCGCCGCTGTCATCCAGCACGAACACCGAGGCGGGGTAGGCTTTTTTGGTGCTTTCGAGACTGCGGCGCACAAAAATGGCGCTGCCCGGAATGGCGTCGTCGGTGTTGATTATGGTGGTGGCCTGGAATTTATCCGCCGGCAGACGCGCTGCGGCAATCGCGTCGCTGATGCCTTTATTGAGATCTTTGGCCGAGAGCCTGCCCGCCACATGGAGTACGACCGCCACCTTGCCGCTGAGCCGCGCGCTGTTCCAGTCGCGATAACCGATATCGCCCTGATTAAGCGTCAGCTCGCCGCGCTCCGCCACGCCGACCGGCGCAACCCGTTCGCCCTCTTTAAAATTATGCGCGCAGGCGAAAAAGGGCAGAAGGGCGGAGATAAAGAGTAACGGGCGCAGCATGGAATATCCTCGGCAAGGGAAACTGTGGAAAGTGTAGTGGATATTACCCTGTTCGGTTGTCAGAGAAACCCATTACGGGGTTACGTTAAGCCGTTTCTGGATTGTTGTGTTCATTATGAATAAATCAGAGTTAGCATTTTTTTATTTTCAGATTACGTAGCTGCACAGACTCTGGATGGCGCATTAGGTTGTCAGTAATATTTAGTACGTAAACATGGAAAGGGAAATTTTATGGATACGACTGAACAGCGCAACGGAAAGTATTTCTTTGATGGGATGAGTGTTGATAAAGAGGAGTTGCTTCACTGGCTAATACTGGATGAGTTTGAAAAACAATTCAGCGATGTGATTGATTTGCTAGCGATAGCTTCTATGCTGGTTAGTCTGCCTGTCATCCCTGTCAGGGGTAAATTAGGTGCAGATATGGCCACAAAAGGAACGAGCCCGCTTTCCCTGGCGCTCAGAAGCGTTATCCGCCAGCGCTTTAAAACAGGACGCAGAACGATCACATGGGCAAAATTGTTACGCGGTGAGTGGGCGTATACCACCAGCATAGGGGCTTATATCGGCAGATGGCTGCCCTGGGTTGGCGCCGTGTTGACGGCTTATCATCTTGCTATGATTCCCCAAAATGTTATTCATCGCTATAAGCTTATTGTGGCATCGGGAGAGCGGTAATGGCAGATAAAGCTGCGTACGTCAGGGAACTCATTAAAAAGCATTTCTGGGAAATGTCTGACGACATGTCGCTCAGTACCGGAAATAAAAGCGTATTGCCGGAGGATGCTGCCGATTTTCTTGAGGAGTATATCAGTACGCTGAACGTAGATATGTCTGGTTTCTGTTTTAACCGTTATTTCCCTAATGAAGGTATTCGTTTTCTGCCAAATGCGATATTACCGCGATATTTAAAAACGGATCATCATGCACCCGAACCGCTGACGGTGAAAATGCTGATTGATTCGGCGATTGCGGGTCGCTGGCTTTTTTAATTGATTGGCGGAAAAAACGACGCTAACACAGATGTTTTGATGTATGACCTGCTACATACTGGCTCTGCGGAGTATAAGCTGCCGCCATTTTATCGCCACTCATCAGGCAGCCAACAAAAAAGCCACCCTTGCTTGGTGGGTTAATTGGTGGGAAGCAAGTCATTTGATTTTCATACTTCCAGATACCTTCATTATGACGAAGCGTACCGGGCTTTTGCGCAGCGTCACAACATGGCTGAGCTGGCTGTTGCTTAGTCTATCGCCGTTAGTTTACACAAAAACGAGCGTTCACGATAGCGGCGATAAAAGCCGAAATTATTTCGGTGTAAGCTCATTAATTTTGAAGTTCCTGGACCAAAGCCGCTTGGTTGAAACTTTATCTGTTGGTTGTGCAGTAATAACAGTTACACTATATTCATCATCACCCTTAAATGGGTATTTGACCGGGATACACTGCCCTGCCTGTATTGTATATGTAGGATTGTCAAAGCTATCCTGTTTCCAGACTTCCTGCATTTGACCCTTTGCATCTCTTGCTGACAGGGATAGTGTAAGCAATTTTGCTTGACCATCATTTAGAGTAGGGTCATTGTCAACAGAAATACATGGCTGACTGTCTTTAAGAGTGACATCGGCAACACGGTAAGCATTGTGCTCCATTACGCACCCAGTCAAGAACGGTATAATTAAGAGGAAAAATTTCCATGTCATTTCCATAAGCTCCTTTTGTCTCGCGGGGATGCCAGAAAATATTGCAATGTGAGTTGATATTTTGCTAAAGCTAGTTTTAATTGAGGGGAATTTCTAAAGAGAAGTCCTCTTTAAATATTGGCTCAGGTCAATACATATTTCCGTTTGGAGTAACGGCTGTGCCTTCATCCTGAAGGTCAAAAGGAAAGTAACTACCTTTATAAACTTTGACATGTCCATAATTAATCATGTCACCAAAGAGACTTCGGGCCATCCTGACCTCACCCGCAGTGAGAGACCTGTAACCATCTTTCTTTGTCGCCATCTAAAGCTCCTTTTAAATCTTTGTTAATCCTAAACGCGATCGCATTTTTTTACTCCCTGTTGTGTGATCTGTCAATAAATCGGTTGCGGTTGTCGTGACTTGTATATGAAGACACACTTTTCTGTATGAACATCTTATCCAGTTTCAGTGAGCTCTCTCGGGCTATCCGCAACATAATACGACCGACGTTATAGCTCAGATACCTGTCGCTGTCGCGCATTGATTGGTAAGAACGTGACCGACTGGTTGCAGTGACTTACCCGGCGCGACCCGTTCGCCCTCTTTAAAATTATGCGCGCAGGCGAAAAAGGGCAGAAGGGCGGAGATAAAGAGTAACGGGCGCAGCATGGAATGTCCTCGGCAAGGGAAACTGTGGAAAGTGTAGTGGATATTACCCTGTTCGGGTGTCAGAGAAACCCATTACAGGGTTACGTTAAGCCGTTTCTGGATTGTTGATTCATGAGAGCGGTGACAGTGTTGGTTCTAATAGGTTAAGGACAATAAAGCCTGATTAACCAGGGAGGAAAATCATGGCTTATATTGCGAAAACGCCGAGGGCTTACACAGGACAAGTTGTTGGTAATGGTCAGTGTGTGGCTTTTACACAAAAAGCAGCCAATATGCCGCATACAATAGCCTGGCGCAGAGGGGCATTAGTCAAAGGTAATAAAAGCCTTGCTCCAGGCACAGTAATCGCGACATTCGATGAAAGTGAACGGTATGGCAACCATACTGATGGTCGCTCGCATGCGGCTATATACCTTGGACAGAACATTCATGGCATCATTGTGCTGGATCAATGGATGGGGCATGGTTTGGATAAAAATAACCGGCAAGTCTCGAAACCGCACCCTGTCAGCGAAAGGCTTATTCGGTTTATTCCGCAGCCCCGCCCCGAGAATGTTGGAGATAATTATTATGTGGTGGAGTAAAGCCGCGTTGTTCAGTATCGGCGTTATATTTTTATCGGGCACTGCATGGGCTGAAAAAATACAGTGCCCGGATAGTCTGACAGAGAAAAATCATTCCCACAGGCTGAATCTTGTCGATGTATTTGAGGGCCCATCGGAAGATCTCGCGTCCTTACTGCCAGATACGGACGATGCGATGGTCTGGTCATTAAGCGACTCGCAAAATTATGCGAAAGCGCATAACACCGCTGTTTTTCTGGTGTGTCAGTACCAGGGCACCGCAAAAAAGATCACTTTGAAAGTGCCTGCCAGCGCCAAAAAATGTATGGCCTGGTTCGGAGATACCAAAAATAATTTTTATGCCGGGTGTGAGTAGGGCTGCTGGAAGTAGTTAAAACGATGACATCATTTCGGGCGTTGACCCGATGCATATAAGCAGGCTGCCCGTGAATTACCTTTTAATACGCCATCATGTTGCCCACAACCCAGCAGCCAACAAAAAAGCCACTCTTTCGAGTGGCTTAATTATATGATTTTAAAGCTAAAAACTGGTGGCCCCTGTTGGGTTTGAACCAACGACCAAGCGATTATGAGTCATATGAATAGCTTGTTTCATTATTTTCCAACCTTATCACTCTTATTCATTAATTTATTAAAAACAGTATTTTATGGTTGTTCATTCGTTTCATGTTGTTCCGGCTATTTGCTTTCAGTATCATCCTTACGTCACCTGCTACATCACCCAGAAAACGGCAATAAAATTCTCGTAAGGACTCTCTCCTGGCAGACAATCTAACGGACTCACTGGTACGCGGCCTTAAAGCGCGCGACTCGGCTTATCAGGTTGGGACAAAAGTGGTGAGCGTGGAGCCGGGCGACTGGGCGTGAAAGTTGAGCCGTCCGGGCAGCGGGTTTTCTAGTATCGCTACTACTGGGATGCTAAGCGCCACTTTATTCAGTTGGGTCGTTACCCTGAAATGTCGTTAGCTCAGGCTCGTCAGCTTGCTAAAGGTTATGCCGGTACGCTGAAGGAAGGGAAAAATCCTAAGGTCGAAAAGGCTGAGCAGGAAATCGCGCTGGAAAAGCAAAAGCGTGCCGAACAGTTAAAGGGCAGTATCGAGCAGCTTATTCAGGGCTACACCAACAAAATGCGGGAAGACGGGAAGCGGACCTGGCAGCAGGTGCTATACCGCCTTGAGAAGGAAACATATTCCTTTATTGCCAAAGACACCAAAGCTAACAAAGTCACGCCGCTACATATCAAACAGATTTTATCTGCCATTATTCAGCGTGGAGCGAGTGTTGAAGCGAACCGTGTGCGCTCTTATCTGATGGCAGCGTTCAACTACGGGCTTAAAGCAAATAACGATCCTGCCAACCACCAGCAGAGCGTGATGTTTGGACGTGAGATGAACCCGGTGAGCGTTATCCCTAAGCAGTCGGCTGCAGAGAAAGCGGGAACCAACTGGCTGAAGTTGAATGAGCTGCAACAGCTGATGGGTGACTTTCCCAAAACGCCAAGCGTCGGCAGCACCGTGAGCTTGCTGCTTAACTTGTGTGTTTATGCTGGTGGTCAGCGCCCACATGAACTGGCTTCCAGTCGGTGGGATGCACTGAACTGGGAAGAGAAAACACTGTTGATAGTTGCTGACGTCTCAAAGAACAAGCGCGACCATTTGGTGCCATTAACGGATTCAGCTATAGAAATTCTGGAAAGGCTGAAGATAGAAGATGTTAACGATAGTATGTTTATCTTTCCGCAGAGGTTGGATGCGGGTAAGCATCTGCGGACTGATAGTTTTGCGCAGGCAATTATCTATTATCGAGAGCATTTTCCTGATTATCCGGTGTTTGTTGCGAGAGATTTACGGCGGACCTGCAAAACGCTGATGGGCGAAATCGGTGTATCTAAAGAGTTGCGCGACCGCATTCAAAACCATGCTTTGCAGGATGTCAGCTCGAAGCACTCTGATCGTTATGATTACCTGACTGAAAAGCGCAGGGCATTTGAGACTTGGGAAGACCGGGTTAACAACTATCAACGGCATCAGGAAAACAAGGTTGTGAACTTGTTTGGGCGAAAGTAGCATTTATTTGGACAAGGCTATCAGGTAAGAACTTTGTGTGACGGGCGTTCTTGGTGGCATCAAAATATGGCGATGCCACCGAGATATTGGCGGAGGATTATAGGGGACGTTCTTCTTTATTTCGGTTACCGCCTGAGTGGTCACCTCTGATAAATAGCAGTATATTGAAGGCGGCACAGGCTCTGGCCTTTAGCACGTAAACACTCCGATTTATATAACGCCAGGTCATGCTATTTTTCGGGCAACACGAATCGAACTTCAATGCGACGCTGACGTGCATCTTCCGGTGCAACGCCGGGAATAGGCTGTGAATCACCATATCCGGCAACAATCACCCGACGAGCAAAAACCGGAGCGAGATCGCCAACGATAAATTTACGCGCCTCTCTTGCGCGCGCTGCCGATAAGGTAAAATTGTCGTCATAGACGGTGCAGAAAACTTCAAAGTTTGTCACCGGACGGGTAACAGGAAGATTATCTGTATACCCTTCAATATAAACTTGTCCGCTTCTAAATTCGGTAAGAAATCTGATAACCTGTGTTTCAATCGTCGTTAATGCTTGGCTTGCCTGAGATGCAATGCAGGCGCTGCCGCGATTGAAAACTCCATCACGCAAAGTAATTTTTTGCGAGTTAACATCCAGCGCAACTAAGCCTTCATTTTCCGTTCCATCAAGAGTGGTTTTAATACTTCTCAACATTTCCCCAACCCGGGCTCGCTGGGCATTGATTCCTTGTTCCATTTCCTGCTTATGCTTAATATCTGACCATGTTTTCTGTAGTACAGACATCACCAGCAGTAACATAACTACAGCCATTACTCCTGACATCAGGTCGGAGATCGAGACCCACTCATTAGGTTTATCTTTCATGAGTGAGTACCTCAGACTGCATCATTAACGATGTTCATGGTCGATAACGTTTGATCGATATGTTGTAATGTATTGGCAAGTGGCGTCAGGCTTTTTTCAATTTGCTGACCCAAGTGGTCCCGTTCTAGTGGTGACAACATTTTACGGATCTCCTCCAGCTCTTCCAGAGAACGGATAAATCTGCCATCGAGCGAAGAAAGTGCAGCAGTGGCATCAGTATTACTCAGCATTTCGCCACGTAATGATTCAATGTTGTGCACCAGTTTACCGATACCTTCAGTGACCCTGTCCATTCCCGGCTGAAGAGGGCTCTCTTTCTGCATGAGTTGAAGTTGATTCACTAGGATTTCAATCGCATTTGCATTTCTTTCGCCTGATGTCGTAATCTCCGCATAACGGTTGTTCAGGCTTGCTACTTGCCGATTGCTGCTGGATACCGCTGTTAGCCCGTTAACTATTTGCTCACGCAAATCATCAACCAGTTTTGTCATAGCGATCACTTTTTCATTTAAAGTTTCACTGGTGATCATAAATTCACGCTGCGCATCACGCTGACTTTTCATCGACTGATCGATGGAAGTTCGAACTTCACTCATTGTGGAGGCAACGTTTTGAGAAAGGTCGGTAACTGCACTGGAAATACCATCTGTTGCATTTGCCATACTGGTGGATATCGATTCCATATTCTGGCTAAAACTTTCACCCATTTGGGAGATGGTGGAACCAAGATCGGTTTTAACCGTGCCTAACATATCGGTAATGCCCATACGGAAATCGCTTATAACCTGTTGCAAATTACCTGCGGAATTACCCATCTCTTGTGCTGCAGATGACATTTTTTCGGCTGAATGTTGAATTGCGGACAGGTTACTACTGTTGGTATTAATGAAGTGCTGTAGAGATTCTCGGGTCGTCGTTAACTCTGTTATCTGTTGTTCCCCTTGCACAGACTGATCTTTGGTACCCTTAACGATATCATTTTGAATTTCATGTAAGAGGTCTTGAAGTTTTGCCAGTTGCTCATTCTGGTTAATACGCTGTTGTTCAGCGTTATCTCCCTGACCGGCGATTCTCATATAGATCGCAGCTACCTCGGCATGATGCGAATGATTAGCCTGCCGGGAATTTTCACTTTCCTCGTGAATACTGTTGCATATGTGCTGCAATTGATCGATATGTTGCTGCTGAGTACTCCGGGATATATCTGTCAATTGTTCCAGATATTTTCCCTGTATTGTGCGTTGTTGTGCGGCAGCATGGCCCTGGTCAATCAGGGGTTGTAAAAACGACTCTATACCTGAAGAGAAGTTGCTCAGCAACTGGCGTGTGGCTTCGCTTTCCACCTGCATTCTATCGTTCAAACCCTGTAATGCTGCCAGATACTGCAACTGGGTTTCTTTCTGTTCAGTACGCTTTTGCTCTCGTGACTGATCGAACACTTGTTTCATCTGCTGTGCGCACCAGCGCAAACGCTTCTCGTCATAACCTAATCCAGCAGCACAGGCTTTAAGGATCAAATATGCCATGATCCCCCATGTCGAGGTTTTGAATTTTGTCCCAAGCCCTTCCATCATCCCCATCAGATTCGACATGGCGTTATCCATGCCTGCGGAGTTAGCATCAATCAAAATATCCGATGCTTTATTAAGCGCAATTCCCAGACCGAGAAAGGTGCCTAGCAACCCTAAAATTAACAAAATACCCGGCATAATGTCGGCCATTTTTTCTGCGGGACTGGCAACTGCTGCGCTAATTTCGTTGACTGAACCATGCTCAACATCGAGATGATCTGCTCCATTATTCAGTGCATTACCTTGCCATTTTCTGTCCCAAAAGCGCTGATTTGCCTGCCAGAGCAATAAACCAATCGTCAGTAAAACCAAAAAAAGCATTGTGCCGCCAAACAGCATCTGAATGAAGTCGAATTCCGGCAATATAAAGTCAAAAAACTCATGAAACGTCATGCAGCCACCTCGACAAGTTTACTTGCACGTGCGCGGCTGGCTTTTTCAAATATATTGGCAAAATCGATAATTAAACTCTGTTGCTCGGTATTAAGTTCTTCCCAACGCTTACCAAACTGAGCACACTCAATAATAATCATTCCAACCGTGCTGCTGTCTTCCATCAAATATTCTTGGTCAGCAAATTCTTCAGGCTCTTTTTCGAGCATTTGCAGAAATCCTTCTGCTGCAAAAACATAATTACGCATTTCATTAGTTCGTTTGCGTTTTGCTTCCATCTCCGCCTGTTGCACTGGTAAGCGAGCTTCTAACTCGTTGAGCATTGATACTTCATGTTCCTGAAGATCACCAAGGCGCTGGCCAATCTGTAGACGTCGCAAAAGTACTTGTTCTTTGGACAGACCGTCATTCAGCGATTTCCATTCATTTTCCATATCCTGCAGGCTATACCCCCAGGCCATTATCATTTCTTCGAACACGAAGGGGATAAGCCTCTTGCCAAAACGCGCCATCACAACCCGATCCAGGCGTTGCGTTGCGTCATCACTCAACTGAGGGTTAGGTTTTAGCAATTCGTTGCCAGTTTCAATAAGAAACAGGTCGTCATCGGTTATCGTATCAATGTCCTGCGCACGCGTAAGATTCTGCTCTGTTTCTTTCAGTAACTTCTGCGAAGCGCGTAACCGCAGATAATGTTCGAAATCGTTGATCTGAATGTTATCCAGCACGTCCTTAATACGCGTTGAGAGTTGGGCATATAAGGTAATCAGGCTCGCCAGATCAACAGCACTTGCTGCTTCCCCGCGCATCTGATTACGCGCTTCGCGTAATGCTTGCTCATGCTCACTGGCCTCATCCATTTCTTCCGGCGTAAGAAACAAATCTTTAAGTTGTTTGGCTTTATTAATTGCCCACTCTATGGCCTTACCAATACGTTTCGCCAGATCACTCTTATCCCATTCGACCAGCAGTCCCAACGCCTTATCCAGTGCTTTCAAAGCGCCACCCACCCACGGGAATTGTGGCAACATCTTTTCAGCTAATTTTGCTGCGTTTTGCACGATAGGGCGAATCACATTACTGATAAATGGTTTCACCTTTTCCCAGACGCTCTTTACACTTCCCACAAAGGTCTCAGCTTTCTCTGCCATCCAGGAAACGGTTTTAGCTGCGGTTTCTTTAATACCATTCCATACCCGACTAGCAGTGCTAGTCACCGCACTTGCTACGCTGCTGCAAAAATTGCCGACACTTGACCAGAAACCCATAAACTTCTCCTGTTGTTTTTATTGGATACCTAATAGTTTTTTTGCTGTGTTGACTTCACTGGCTGAATGTCCCGAATGATTGCCTATCGCCCGATGGGAGGCCAAAACCTGTTCTATCGCACTCTGTAAATGAGCGATGTTAAGTTGTGCAGCCTCTCCGGTGCGTTCTGCATCAAGCAGCACTTTAGGCAGTGCCAGACGCATACAGGTACGGATCTCCCGGCCTGCCAGTCCTTCGGATAGTTCGCTTGCGGCGGTGAGAATACTTTCTCTTTCTTCAGAGAGTGGAATTTCAGCAACCAGGAATTTTTTCCAGAGATGGTAACGGGCTGTAAGATCAGGGAGTGTAAATTCAACGTGATAGCCAATACGGCTGCGGAATGCCTCATCATAGTTACGTGCGAAGTTAGTCGCAAAAACTATAATGCCGTTAAAACGCTCCAATTCAATAAGTAACGTAGAGCGCATCGCATTAACTTCATTATCAACGCCTTGTGTGACAGAAGAGAGTCGTTTCCCCAGTAACGTGTCAGCTTCATCGAAAAAGAGCAGCGCTCCGGTTTCCTTAGCCTGCGCGAAAGCGGCCTGGATATTTTTAGCCGTTTCTCCCATGAACTTGCTTTCCAGTTCTGCAATACCCAGAGCAATAAAGGGCATCCGTAACTGTCCTGCCAGTGCCTCGGCGCAAAGCGTTTTTCCGGTGCCGGGGGGGCCATAAAAATTCAGTATCGCTGTCGATCCCATAGGATCAACGACTGAAAAATTCCATTCCTGGTAAATAGTGTTATGGAAACGCAGACGAGCCATGCATTCATCAAGAGATGATCGGGTGCTCTGGGATAAAATGACATCTTTATCGAGAGTAAATCTTGGGTCTTTCAGTATATTTTTCTTACCATCCTCGTCGCCATCTGGCTTAGATAACGACGGTCTTATCGGTGCCGTACCGTTACTGTGTGTTGACATAAGAGCGTCATCCATAAGGAGATATAAAATACCCTTTAAAACCAGGGATACTCTATCTTTGAAAAATTATCTTATTGACAGTCATGAAGATATTCCTTTACGTGTTATCGGTCAGTGGTTTGGTCACTTGAGTAAAAATTTAAAAAAATGTAGAACTCCAGCGCCGAGACCAGCACGGGCACCGTTCATTTCTTTGTCCTATACCGGTTGCGATAGTCACTGTAGCAGGTATGATTTTGCGCACTGCATTCCAATACTGAATTTTTGCCTGAGCATTTTGCTCCAGGGCTGCGATCTCTTCCGAGGGCTTCATGACTAACACTAACTTTTCTCAAACGGCTGCGTTTATCTGGTCGGTGGCCGATCTGCTACGCGGTGATTTTAAACAGTCTCAGTACGGGCGCGTGATCCTGCCCTTTACGCTGCTGCGCCGCCTTGAGTGTGTGTTGGCGGAGACCAAAGACGCGGTGGTGGCGAAATACGATGAATTAAAAACCAGCCCACTGCCGGAAGATGCCAAACAGAAGTTTCTGCTGCGCGCCAGCGGGCTCTCCTTCTTCAATACCTCGAAGATGGATCTGGGCAAGATGGGGCAGAACGACATCAAAGCCAACCTGGAAAGCTACGTACAGGCGTTCTCCCCGGACGCGCGTGAGATCTTCGAACACTTCAAATTCAGTGAGTTTGTCGGCCTGCTGGAGGATGCCAACCTGCTGTTCAAAGTGGTGAAGAAATTCGCCACCACCGATTTAAGCCCAAAAGCGATTTCCAACTATGAAATGGGCCTGGTGTTTGAAGAGCTTATCCGCCGTTTCGCGGAGAGCTCCAACGAGACCGCCGGTGAGCACTTTACCCCACGCGATATCGTGCGTCTGACCACCTCGCTGGTATTTATGGAAGATGATGAAGCCCTGACGCAGCCCGGTATCATCCGCACTATTTACGACCCAACAGCCGGAACCGGCGGCTTCCTCTCTTCAGGCATGGAATATGTGCACGAACTGAACCCTAAAGCGGTCATGCGTGCCTTTGGTCAGGAGCTGAACCCGGAATCCTACGCTATCTGTAAAGCTGATATGCTGATCAAAGGTCAGGACGTCAGCCGCATTAAGCTGGGTAACACCCTCTCTAACGACCAGTTACCGCAGGATCAGTTCGACTACATGCTCTCTAACCCGCCGTTTGGCGTGGACTGGAAGAAGATTGAGAGCGAGATAAACGACGAACATACGCAGAAAGGCTTTAACGGTCGCTTTGGCCCGGGCCTGCCGCGTGTATCCGACGGCTCGCTGCTGTTCCTGATGCACCTCATCAGCAAAATGCGTGACAACCACAACGTGGATGGCACGGTGAGCAACGGCGGGCGCATCGGGATTATCCTTAACGGTTCCCCACTCTTTACCGGTGGCGCAGGCAGCGGTGAGAGCGAAATTCGCCGCTACATTCTGGAAGCCGATTTGCTGGAAGGCATTGTCGCGCTGCCAACGGATATGTTCTACAACACCGGTATTGCCACCTACGTCTGGATCCTCTCCAACAAGAAAGCGCCTGAGCGTAAAGGCAAAGTACAGCTGATTGATGGCAGCAACTTGTATATCAAGATGCGAAAATCTCTAGGCTCTAAGCGAAATCGAATAAACAAAGTTTATCGAAAAATTATTACTCAAACCTTCGGTGATTTTGATGTGGTGGATGCCACAACCCTGGAAGAGCTGGGTCTGGAAAAAGCCGCCGAGCAAAAATCCAACCGTGGCCGTCAGCCTGCCACCGCCAAAACCGAAGCGCCGAAAACCTTCGCCAGTAAAATCTTTAATAGCACCGACTTTGGCTATCGTCGCCTGACCATTGAGCGCCCGTTGCGGTTATCCGCTCAGGTGACAGATGAAGCGATTGCGACTCTGCGCTTTGCGCCGAAGCCGTTTAACGCGCCGATGGAACGCCTGTATGAGGAGTTCGCATCCCAATGGCAGGAGGAGACCTACGGTGATTTCTCCGAAGTGGAAGCAGAAGCGCGCGCCATCATCAAAGCCGAATTTGCGGAGCTGAAAGAGAAGCAGATTAAAGACCTGCTCGACAGTAAGCTGTGGCTGGCGCAGCGCGGGTTGATGGAAAAGGCACAGCAAATACAGACGGCACTGGGTGCACAGGCAGGTGGTAAAACGCTGGTAAGTAATGACTTCAACCAGTTCCAGCTGACCCTGAAAGGGGCCATCAAAGCGGCTGGCGTGAAGCTGGATGCGAAAGAGAACAAGCAGTTTATCGACGCCATCACCACCAAAAACCCGGATGCCGAGCCGGTGGTGAAGAAGGCGCTGAAAGAAGCCGCTCAGCCGCTGTACGGCGCGTTTGAGTACAAAGGCAAAGTGGTGGAGTTTGAGCAGGATGGCGAGCTGCGCGATAACGAGAACGTGCCGCTGAACCCGGCTGTGTCTACCAGCGACCTGATTGAAAGCTACTTCAAAGCAGAAGTGCTGCCGCATGTGAATGACGCGTGGATCAACGCCGATAAGCGCGATGCGAAAGATGGTGAAGTGGGGATTGTCGGTTACGAGATTCCGTTTAACCGTCATTTCTACGTCTATCAGCCGCCGCGCCCACTGGAAGAGATTGATGCCGATCTGGATGCGGTCAGCGCCGAGATTATGAAACTGCTGCAGGAGGTACATTCCTGATGAATTTACCTATCTATGGGTGTTATACGAAATCGAATATTTTATGGGTTGGGAATTATCCCAGTGAGTGGTTCATTACGAAAGTAAAGTATGAAGCATATGTTAAGGCAAGAGTCGGCTGGCATGGCCTAAAATCGGATGATTTTACGGATGAAGGACCATTTCTTGTCACAGGCAGCGACTTTAAATCATCACGCATTCAATGGGCTGATTGCTATCATTGTGATTTAAATCGCTATGAGCAAGACCCATATATACAGCTAAGAAATGGTGATTTACTTATTACTAAAGATGGTACTATTGGGAAAGTAGCATTGGTTGACGGGTTAAAAACCAATGAGAAAGCGACTTTAAATAGTGGTGTATTTGTCGTAAGGCCGCTTATAAATAATTTCTCTACTAGATTCTATTTTTGGTTGCTCCAGTCCAAAGTATTTACTGACTTTGTCGATTACAATAAAATAGGTAGTACGATTGTTCATCTGTACCAAGACACCTTTGTTAATTTTTCTTATGCATCTCCCCAAATAAAAGAGCAGATACAAATCGCTGCTTTCCTCGATCACGAAACCGCAAAAATCGACAGCTTGATCGATAAGCAACAGCAACTGATTGAACTTCTGAAAGAAAAACGACAGGCAGTAATTAGCCATGCCGTCACCAAAGGGTTAAACCCAGATGTGCCGATGAAAGATTCTGGTGTTGAGTGGTTGGGGGAGGTGCCGGAGCATTGGAAAATATGCCGCATTAAGCAATTATCAAAACAGATATCTAAAGGTACAACGCCGAGCACCATTGGTGGTGATTTTGTTGATGAAGGTATTCGATTTTTAAAAGCAGAAAATATTGGTAAGTCAAAGTTTGTTAATTCATTACCAGAATTCTATATTTCTAATAATGTAGATAAACAAATCTCAAGAAGTCGGCTTCAAGAACGGGATGTCTTAGTTATCATTGCTGGTGCAACTACTGGTATGGCTTCAGTTCTTCAAAAAGAGATACTGCCTGCAAACACAAATCAGGCAGTAAGTTTCATTCGCACTAAAAATATTAATCATGCCGATTGGATCTATTACTGGCTTGGGACGAATATCATCCAGATGATAATAGGCGTGGGCGCGGTTCAGGCTGCGCAGCCGAATCTATCAATGGAAGATCTTGGGAATATTCCAATTTTACTTCCAGAAAAAGATGAGCTTGCATCTATATGTATGGAAATAGAAAAGCAGTTTGTTCAATTTGAGTCCTTAATTTGTAAAGCGGAATCTGCAATAGATTTAATGCAAGAACGCCGCACCGCCCTCATCTCCGCTGCCGTCACCGGAAAAATTGACGTCCGCAACTGGGTTGCGCCTGACACGCAGGACGTTGAGGAGCCACAGGAGGCCACCGCATGAGCATGGATAGCACCAAAGAGCTGATTTTCCAGAATGAAATAATCACTCAGATGGAGGAAAAAGGTTGGGTTCGTGGCAAAACCGACGGCTACGATCGCGAACGTGCGCTGTATTCCCAGGATGCGCTGGCCTTTGTGCAGACCACCCAGCCGCAGGAGTGGGAGAAGTTTGCCAAAGTTTATCCAACCGATACCGAGCGTCATTTCCTCGATGCGCTGGTGGCGCAGCTGAAAAAAGCGGACATCAACGCTACCGATATTTTGTCTCGCACTTACGGCACGCTGGGTGTGCTGCGTCATGGTATCAAAAGCCATAATGCGCGCTTTTCCCTGTGTCAGTTTAAGCCGGAACATAATCTTAATCCGGAAACTCTGACGCGCTACAAACAGAATATCTGCCGTATCGTGCCGGAGCTGGTTTACAGCCCGCATGCGTCGAACGCCGCATTTGAAGAAACCGGCGTTAAGGCGAAGAAATGGCGTATCGACCTGGTGCTGTTCGTCAATGGCCTGCCGGTAGCGACGCTGGAACTGAAGTCTGAATTTAAGCAGACGGTACAAAACGCCATCACGCAATATAAGAAAACGCGTTTGCCGAAGGACCCAGGCACCAACAAACCCGAGCCGCTGCTGACCTTTAAGCGCGGCGCGCTGGTGCACTTTGCTGTAAGCCAGTACGAAGTGTTTATGGCGACCAGACTCGATGGCGATAAAACCTTCTTCCTGCCGTTTAACAAAGGTACCCATGACGGCGGTGCGGGGAACGATATCCCGGAAGATGCCAACGACTACGCCACCAGCTACCTGTGGAACGAGGTGCTGTTGCCGGACAACTTGCTGAAAATTCTCGCGAGCTTCGTGCATCTGCAAATCGTAGAAAAAGAAGATGCCATTGGCCTGAAGTACAAAAGCGAGAGCCTGATTTTCCCGCGTTATCACCAGTGGGACGTGGTGAACAAACTGATCACCGCCGCCACGGTGGAAGGCACCGGCAATAAATACCTGATTCAGCACAGTGCCGGGTCAGGCAAATCGAACTCTATCGCCTGGACGGCCCATCAGCTTTCCCGCCTGTACGAGGAAAATGGCGAGAAGCAGTTCCACTCGGTGATTGTGGTGACCGACCGCACCGTGCTGGACGATCAGCTGCAGGACACCATCTACCAGTTTGAACACCAGGATGGCGTGGTCGGGCGCATCAATAACAAAGAAGGCGACGGTTCTAAATCGGAGAAGCTGGCCAGCGCGCTGGAAAACTCGCAGCCGATCATTATCGTCACCATTCAGACCTTCCCGTTTGTGCTGAAGGCGATTGAAAACAGCGTCAGCCTCAAGCAGCGTAAATACGCGGTGATTGCCGATGAAGCGCACTCCTCGCAGAGCGGCTCTACGGCGCGACAGCTGAAAGAAGTGCTGATGACCGAAGAAACGGATGACGATGTGGAGATGTCTTCAGAGGATATTCTGGATGCCACCGTCGCCGCGCGTAAAGGCAGCAACAATCTCAACTATTACGCCTTCACTGCTACGCCGAAAGCCAAAACGCTGGAGCTGTTTGGCCGTCGCCCTAATCCGCAGGAACCGGCGTCGAAAACGAACAAACCGGAAGCGTTCCACGTTTACTCCATGCGCCAGGCCATCGAAGAGGGCTTTATTCTCGATGTGCTGAAGAACTACACCAACTACAAGGTGGCGTATAAGCTGCTGCAAAAGCTCGACGATCCTGACCGGGAAGTGGACAGTAAGAAAGCGAAGATCAAACTGAACCAGTGGGTGTCGCTGCACGATCATAACGTGTCGCAGAAAGTGAAGGTGATTGTTGAGCACTTCCGCAAGCATGTAATGCACTTACTTGCTGGCCAGGCGAAGGCGATGGTGGTGACCAGTTCGCGTAAAGCGGCGGTGCGCTACAAGCTGGCGTTCGATAAATACATCGCCGAGCAAAAGTACGACAAGATCAGCGCGATGGTGGCATTCTCCGGGGAAGTGGAATTCCATGAAGATGACCATAACAGCCTTGCGCTGCTTAACCAGAAGTTCACCGAGATCAATATGAACCCAGGTCTCAAAGGCCGGGATATGCGTAAAGCGTTTGATACTGACGACTACCAGGTGATGCTGGTGGCCAACAAATTCCAGACCGGTTTTGACCAGCCTAAGCTCTGCGCTATGTATGTGGATAAAAAGCTGGGGGGCGTGGAGTGCGTACAGACGCTGTCGCGCCTGAACCGTACCTATCCGGGGAAGGCACAGTCCGGCACCTTTGTGCTCGATTTTTACAACGAACCTGACGATATTTTGGGGGCTTTCCAGCCGTACTACCAGACAGCAGAGCTGATGGATGTCAGCGATCCGCAACTCGTCTTTGAACTTTATGAAAAGCTGCGCACCAGCGGTATTTTCCTGTGGAACGAAGTGGAGCAGTTCTGCGAGGCGTTCTTCAGTAAAAACAAATCCAACGCGGCCATCAGCAATATCTGCAAACCTGCGGTGGAGCGCTGGAAGCATCGCTACACCTCGGCGATTGATGCCTATGTACTGGCCAAAGAGATGTTTGAACGCACCAGGAAGACCGGCGATGTTGTGCTGATCACCAACGCTGAAAACACCTTTAAGGACTGTGAGAAAGAAAAAAGTAAGCTGGATATCTTTAAGAAAGATCTCGGCAGCTTTGTCCGCTTTTACGAGTTTATGTCGCAAATCGTCGATTATGACGACAAGAATCTTGAAAAGCTGAGCCTGTTTGCCCGACACCTGCGTCCGTTACTGCATGAACAGCGTATTGAAGAAGATGAGATTGATTTAAGTAACGTGGAGATGAGCCATTACCGCCTGTCGAAGCTTCACGAACAGCACCTGAAGCTACAAGAGGATGCTGAAGAATACAAAATCAAACCGGGTAATGATGTCGGAACGGCGAAGCCGAAGGACAAGAAAGAAGAGTTTTTGTCAAATATCCTGGCCCGTCTTAATGAGCTGTTTGTCACCGATAATCTGACCGATAAAGACATGATCAATTATGCCTTTGCGGTGCGCGACAAGTTGTCAGAAAACCAGGCGGTGATGACCCAGATTGCCAACAATACGCGAGAACAGGCGATGCTAGGCGATTTCCCGAAAGCCATTGATGATGCCGTGATGGACAGCAACGACGCTCAGCAGGAGATGATGATGCAGTATCTCTCTAACCCTGAACTGGCCAAAGGCTTTGCCCGCGTGGTGTTTGATATGTTGAAAGGGGCTTAACGCTTTTTCATCAAGGAGTGGTGTAGGAAATGCTGAATTCTTTCGAGATATACCAAGCATTGAATGAATGGGGTTACCGGCTTGAGCCTGGAAAATTCGAACCAAGCTATGCATCTGAGCATGCGCTAGGCAACGGAAAATATCTGTATGTCAAACGTAAGCAGGACGGTATTGTCAGTAAAAGCCCGTTGGTTCTTTCTCCTGAAACATTCGCTTTACAAGCAGAAATTGATGGCATTGAGGGAATTCATTGCCTTTGGGAAAAAGTAAAAAGTACCAGCTATCGTCATTATCCAAAAGATAATGGCACATCACAGTATGGTTTCGCGGCTGATGTTGAAACAGTTGAAGCGTTGCATGCGCTGGTGGATTTGCTGGGTGGTCAACCATCTATAACTACCCAACCCGGACTAAAAAGAGACGACGAAAACAAGGAACACTCGTTAATGTATCCCCTAAACCAGATTCTCTTCGGACCACCCGGCACAGGTAAAACTTACACTACGACCGAAATGGCAGTCAAAATTGCCGATAATGTTTGGTACCACCAGGCGACGCGGGAACATCATGGCAATGACTTACGGAAGTTGGTAAAAGAACGCTACAAGATTTTGGTAGAAAAACAGCGCATTATGTTTACCACTTTCCACCAGAGCTTCTCCTATGAAGATTTTATCGAAGGGATCCGCGCTACTACTGATGAAAGCACAGGTACGCTTCGTTACGAAGTGGTGGATGGTATTTTTAAACAGCTTTGTCTGAATGCCAGGGTTAAGGTCCAGGGAAGCGCAACACAATCTATCTCTCTCAAAGGTCGGCGGATCTGGAAAATGTCTTTGGGTAATACCATGGGGGGAGAAGAGGATGTGTATGAAGATTGCCTGGCAAACAATTATGTCCTGCTAGGCTGGGGAGAAGATATCGATTTTAGTAACTGCTCAACCTATGAATCAGTTAAAGCTCGGATTGCATCAGAAAAACAGTCATTGGAAGGCACCAGTAATTATATGGCTGTCGCCGTTAATACTTTTAAAAATATTATTAAGAATGGCGATTTAGTCGTCGTCTCTGATGGGAATCATAAGTTCCGAGCTATAGCTGAAATTACTGGGGACTATAGTTATTTGCCCAATGATGAGCGTGAGTATTACCATCAGATGCGCTCAGTTAAATGGTTAAGAACATATACCCCCAGTCTCCCTAAAGAGCAAATTTTCACCAAGTCGCTATCGCAGATGACCCTTTATGAATTGCAGGATACGACGATTGATCGTGAAAAATTAACCCAATTGTTGGCTCCAGTTGAGAGTGCCGATAGTCAGGATCTTCCACATGTACTGATAATAGACGAAATCAATCGCGGTAATATCGCGCGTATATTTGGTGAGCTTATTACTCTTCTTGAGCCGGACAAACGTCAGGGGGCTGATGATGAGCAGTCGCTGATGCTCCCCTATTCAAAGCAGACATTCTCAGTACCACAAAATGTTTATATCATCGGGACGATGAATACGGCGGATAAATCCCTTATTCAAATGGACCTGGCACTAAGACGACGCTTTAGCTTTACCGAAATGCCCGCGCGACCGGAGCTGTTAGCAGGGGTCACTGCATTTGGCGTTGATGTCGAAACGTTGTTAACGCTTATTAATCAGCGTATCGAAGCGCTGCTGGATAGTGAGCATATGATTGGCCACGCTTACTTTATGCCACTAAAAAAATTAGAAAATAATGTTGACCGCGAAGTCTGTCTTGCCAGCATCTTCCAGAACAAAATCATTCCATTGCTGAGAGAGTATTTCTTTGATGATTATGAGCGTATCGGCTGGGTGCTTAATGACCCGGTGAAAACGAAAGAAAACCGTTTTATCTTATTGCAGCAGTCAGCACAGTTACCGTCACTTTCTGCACTATTCCCGAAAGATATTGCGGATAGTTTATCTGACAGGCGCTTCCGTATCAATGAACATGCTTTCACGTCGGCAGAGGCTTATCAGGGTATTGTCGCATGATGATCCAGATCCGGGAATATGCTCTGCTTACCTGTGATAACTCTCAACCAGCCAGTATGGATTTGGGGATTGTCTCTGAGGCAACCTTTTCCTGGCTTGAACAATTGCAACAAAAGTGGAGCGGAGCCTCTCAAATTGTCAGCCGAGAAGGGAAGCGTTTTTTGCGTTTGGGAAACTATGTCGGTTATCTACAATCTCCGAATGGCGAGTCAATTGAAATTCTGCCAAAAACCACATTTGAAGCGCCAACTGAGGTAACCCCCCTACGTCAGCTTTTGCGTCGAATGCTAAGCGCCTCTGTAGGTATTACACCCCGTGAGGCGAACCAGGCGGTATTGCAGCGTAGTGATCAGCCTCTACATGAGTGGATAATCAGTGAATTTTTGCGTTATCTTACTGATTTAATACGCAAAGGACTGCGCTTCGATTATCACCTCATCGAGGACGAACATAGTGCGTTCATTCGTGGTCAATTGAATGTCACTACGCAAATGAGAATGCCTCCGGGCAGAGGCGCTCATTTTCATGTGCGTTATGCCGAGTTCTCCCCTCAGCGCATCGAAAACCGACTGTTACGTACCGCCCTGGATTGGGTGCTTAAAATGACCCAGGCAGGACAGAACTGGCGGCAAGCGAATACACTTTGTCACCAAATGGAAGGTATCGAGCCGTTTTATGACACCATAAGGTTGCCTATAGAACAATGGAGCGACGGTAAATATCTCTATGCTTATCGTGCCATCAAGCCATGGTGTCAACTTATTCTCGAAAAACTCAATCCGGATTTCCAGCATGGATTGCATCAAGGGATCTCGCTGTTGTTCCCAATGGAAAAATTGTATGAAGGCTGGGTGGGGCACCGTTTGACTTTATCCTTGCAGAAGGATTATCGTCTTATTGAACAGGCTAAACGTCATTATTTGTTAGAACATGTACCAGTTGGCGAAAGTACTCCTCAACAATGGTTCATGCTTAAACCTGACTTTCTTATTACTGGAGAGCAGGTTATGGTGCTGGATGCCAAATGGAAGCTGTTAGACAGCCGCGCTGATAACAGTCTGCGAAAATATGAAATCAACCAGGCCGATCTGTATCAAATGTTCGCTTATGGGCAAAAGTATTTGCAAGGGAAAGGCCATATGATGCTGATATATCCACGGCATCACTTTTATAATAATCCGCTTCCGGCGTTCCAGTTTGATAAAGATTTATCACTATGGTGTGTTCCCTTTGACCTGGAATCTGGAGAGTTGGTGGACGGTGAGTGGCAAAGTTTCTTTCCTTGTTTCGCCGGGATAAGACGATGACGGTTTAGAACTACCAACTGGCTAATTGAAAATATCATCTTTTTTAAGTGCTAAAATGGCAAAGAGACAATAAACATGCTTTATAAAGATTTTTACCATTTAATGTTAGAGAGCTTCGCCAAACCCGTTGAACTGGTTACAGATATGCGGAAGCTACCTTTTACTCTGTATGCTGAAGAGAAAAAATTATTTGTCCGGAACGGAAAAAACAATATAAGCCGTATTGGTTCGAAGGAAGTCGCGGCCTTTATTGAGCGGTTTGAAGAAGTGGGCAGTGTACAGCCCAAGGACTACCAGGATGTGACTTTTAAAGCATCCTATTTGTTGGCCGCGTTGAAATATATAAACGATAAAAATCAGCCAAAAATATGACATGCATTCAATAGTGAATTTTTGAAGGGTTTGATTAAATTCCCGTTTTTTAAACTGCGGAACATGCAGAGGTGTTTTTGGTGGCTGGAAATTAGCCTTCAAATATTTTAATGAATTAGAACCCCCTCCTTCATTATCTTGATTCAAAACTAATTGTTATCAATGGAAAGAAACCTGGCCATCGGCTTTTAATGAATTAGGGCAAGAAACCGTCGGTGGGCCAAAAAGATATTGTTAATATTAATAGTCGCTGTTGTGTCCCTGCTGATTCAGCTGTAGAAGCAAAACGTCACCTACGCTCGTTTTCAACCAAAGAAAAAGGAGTCAGATGATCGCTCATCTGACTCCCTGTTTTTGGTGGCCCCTGTTGGGTTTGAACCAACGACCAAGCGATTATGAGTCGCCTGCTCTAACCACTGAGCTAAGGGGCCGTGGCGCTGGATTATAAAGTAACTGGCGACGTCAATCCAGTCTCGGCGTCTCGGCTGCTGAATTTGTAAGCAAGGGCGGCGTAAGGCTTTATACTTTACAGATCCGTGAGTTAACAGGGAAACGACATGATAAACGATATTCTTGAACCGGGCCTGCGCGTGGTCTTTTGCGGAATCAATCCGGGAAAGTCGTCAGCGCATACCGGTTTTCATTTCGCGCATCCGGGTAACCGCTTCTGGAAGGTTATCCATCTGGCGGGGTTTACGGAGCGCCAGTTAAAGCCCGAAGAGGAGCGGCATCTGCTGGATACGCGCTGTGGCATCACGAAACTGGTTGAGCGCCCGACAGTGCAGGCGAATGAGGTGGACGTCAAAGAGCTGCATGAGGGCGGACGTAATCTGGTGAAAAAAATCGAGGATTTTCAGCCGGACGCGCTCGCGGTGCTCGGTAAAAAAGCGTATGAGCAGGCGTTCAGCCAGCGCGGCGTGAAGTGGGGCAAGCAAAAGCTAAAAATCGGCAAGACGGAAATTTGGGTGCTGCCGAACCCCAGCGGGCTTAATCGCGCGTCGCTGGATAAGCTGGTAGAAGCCTACCGGGAACTGGATGAGGCGCTGCTGGCTCGCGGCAGATAAAGCGACGGCGCAGCCTGAGCCGCGCCGTAAGGGAAGGACTGGTGGCTTAGCCGCCAGCCTGTTCGATAATCAGTTTGCCGAGCGACGACTGAATGCGGAAGCAGAGCGTTTTGATCTGCGACTGATACATCGTGATGACGATATCGTTCAGTTCCGGCGTCAGGCCCTCTTTAATCGAGAGATATTTGCCGGTTTTTGCGGTCAGAGCGTCCATTTCTGCGGCATAACGGCTGTAGGTTTTCGGGCCGTAGTGCTTAAGCGCGTCGAGCTCTTTACGGCAGGTCGCCATGCTGTTGGTGCTTTCCGAGGCGGCGGCGAACGGTTTGCTCTCCGGCGCCTGTTGTACCGGCTGTGGCTGGGCGACTGGAGCAGGCGCTGGCGCGAGCGGCGTCACCTGGCTTTTTGGCGGCTGGCTGGCGCATCCGGCCAGTAAAACGCATGTCATGAATAACAGCGACTTGTTCATCCCGGGTCCTTGCTGAGTGATAACACTCTTGTTCATTTTCAGAGGCATAATCTCCCAGCAAATTACTCAGAATCGATATCTGTGACAAATTGTTTTTGCTGATTAATCCACACTCATCACGATGAATTATTGTTATTTGCCAGTTTGTTGCCGGGCAGCGCTACAAATCCCACAAGAAATGCCGCAATGATTTCCTGCGTCAATAAAAAAGCCCTCCGAAGAGGGCTTTTGAAACGCATTTATCGCAGACGATTAATCGTCGAGGAAGCTGCGCAGCACTTCAGAACGGCTCGGGTGGCGCAGCTTACGCAGCGCTTTCGCTTCGATCTGACGGATACGTTCGCGGGTAACGTCAAACTGTTTACCCACTTCTTCCAGCGTATGGTCGGTGTTCATGTCGATACCAAAACGCATACGCAGCACTTTCGCTTCACGCGCGGTGAGACCCGCCAGCACGTCGTGCGTCGCCGCACGCAGGCTTTCGGTCGTCGCGGAGTCCAGCGGCAGCTCGAGGGTGGTATCCTCGATGAAATCCCCCAGATGCGAATCTTCATCGTCGCCAATCGGCGTTTCCATGGAGATAGGCTCTTTAGCGATTTTCAGCACTTTACGGATTTTGTCTTCCGGCATCAGCATGCGCTCGGCCAGCTCTTCCGGCGTCGGCTCGCGGCCCATCTCCTGCAGCATCTGGCGGGAGATACGATTGAGCTTGTTGATGGTCTCAATCATATGCACCGGAATACGGATAGTGCGCGCCTGATCCGCGATAGAGCGGGTGATAGCCTGACGGATCCACCAGGTAGCATAGGTGGAAAACTTGTAACCACGGCGGTATTCGAACTTATCTACCGCTTTCATCAGGCCGATATTGCCTTCCTGAATCAGGTCGAGGAACTGCAGACCGCGGTTGGTGTATTTCTTGGCGATAGAAATCACCAGACGTAAGTTCGCTTCAACCATCTCTTTCTTCGCACGGCGCGCTTTCGCTTCGCCGATAGACATGCGACGGTTGATATCCTTCACCTGCTCGATGGTGAGGCCGGTTTCTTCTTCAATCTGTTGCAGTTTTTGCAGGCTGCGGTGTACATCTTCCGCCACGTCGTGGAGCTTCTCAGACCACGGCTTGTTCATGGCGATAGCCGCGTTGAACCAGGTTTCGCTGGTTTCATTGCCGGTGAAGAGGGTGATGAAGTTCTTCTTCGGCATTTTGCACTGCTCAACGCACATCTTCATGATGATGCGTTCCTGGGTACGCACGCGATCCATCATGACACGCATGCTGTTAACCAGGTAGTCGAACTGTTTCGGCACCAGACGGAACTGTTTGAACACTTCAGAAAGCTTCAGGATCTCTTCCTGAGACGCCGCGTGGCTGCGGCCTTTCGCTTTGATAGTGTCGCGGGTGACTTCGTACTGGGTACGCAGCTCGCCGAATTTCTCGCGCGCCAGTTCCGGATCGATGCTGTTGTCATCATCGCTGCTGTCGTCGTCAGACTCTTCGTCTTCATCTTCGTCATCATCCATCTCTTCCTGAGAGAGTTCAGAGCCGACGTGCGTCGCGGTAGGGGCCATGTCTTCTTCGGCGTTCGGATCGACAAAACCGGTGATCAGATCGGAAAGACGCGCTTCGCCAGCTTCCACACGATCGTACTGCTCCAGCAGATAGGTGATCGCTTCCGGATATTCGGCGACGGAGCACTGAACCTGGTTGATGCCGTCTTCGATGCGTTTGGCGATGTCGATTTCGCCTTCACGGGTCAACAGCTCAACGGTACCCATTTCACGCATGTACATGCGAACCGGATCGGTGGTGCGCCCGATTTCAGATTCCACGCTGGACAACACCTGGGCGGCCGCTTCTTCCGCGTCTTCGTCGGTGTTGTTCGAGTTTTCAGCAAGCAACAGATCGTCGGCGTCCGGCGCTTCTTCCATCACCTGGATGCCCATATCGTTGATCATTTGGATGATGTCTTCGATCTGATCGGAGTCGACGATATCTTCCGGCAGATGGTCATTGACCTCGGCATAGGTCAGATAGCCCTGCTCCTTACCACGGGTGACAAGAAGCTTAAGCTGTGACTGCGGGTTTTGCTCCATAAGACGGTATCCACACTTATTTCATGAGGTTGGTGTCGTAGGCGTTGCCGCCAACAATAACGTGTGCCCGGGGTTTCATATCACGACGTGTTATCAGCGACGGCGTAATAACAGTGCCTGAACGCTTTGACAGCGACATGAAATCCACAGGGCGTTGCGGGCTGTTTTATTATTGCCGCTGCCCGGCAGTACGGCTCTCGGGTGCACCCGATCGTCAATCGGCAATTAAGCCGCGGAATTTATTTTTTTGCGCGCGCCTCGGTAATGATGCGCACTTCTTCGCGCTCCGCCGCGCTAAGTCCCTGGGTGCGCGAGCGGGCTATCAGTTCTGTTAATCTCAACTCCAGCACCGAATCGAACAGATGGTCCAGCGCGTCGGTGAACGTTTTTTCTGCGATATCCTTATCTGCTATATCGTCCCACGTTGAGAGTTTTTCAAGGGTAGCGGCTTCTTTTGTACCGCGATAATGTTCGAGCAACTGCCCGGTGGTCAGACCAGGCTGCGAAAGACAAGTATTGACCAGCTCTGAAAAGAGCTCCAGTCCAGGCAGCTTTGTTTTATCTAACGCCGCCAGAGAAGGCACTAAGGGTGCCAGCTCAGGATTCTGGACCAGCAATCCTATCAGTATACGCATGGTTGTACGCTTTAGCGTCGGCGCGGGCCGCGTTTGCGAATTATCTGCCTGCCGGGTCATCAACCGCTCGAGCTGGCTGTCATCCAGAATGCCGAGCTTGTTGCCTAACTCCTGGCGCAGATAGATACGCAGCGTTTCGCCTGGCACCTGACTGATTAACGGCAGCGCCAGCGTACTCAACTGCGCCCGCCCGTCCGGCGTACTCAAATCCACCTGCGGCAGCAGGCTGTTGAACAGGAACGTGGAGAGCGGCTGAGCCTGCTCCATCCGCGCCTCGAACGCCGCTTTGCCTTCCTGACGAACCAGCGTATCCGGGTCTTCGCCATCGGGCAGAAACATAAAGCGTAGCTGACGTCCGTCGGTCATGTAAGGCAGCGCGGTTTCCAGCGCGCGCCACGCGGCGCTTCTGCCTGCTCTGTCGCCGTCGTAACAGCAAATGACGTTGTTCGTGACACGAAAGAGCATCTGAATATGCTCTGCCGTGGTCGCGGTGCCGAGCGAGGCGACCGCGTAGTTGATGTCGTACTGCGACAGCGCCACGACGTCCATATAGCCTTCCACGACCAGAAGTCGCGGCGGGTTAGGATCGCTCTGCTGCACTTCATAAAGGCCATACAGCTGGCGGCCCTTATGGAAAATATCGGTTTCCGGGGAGTTTAAGTATTTCGGCAATGCATCGCCTAAAACGCGACCGCCGAAGCCTATTACTCGCCCGCGCTTGTCGCGGATGGGGAACATCACCCGCTCGCGGAAGCGATCGTAACTGCGGCCCTTATCGTTGGTCACCAGCATACCGGCGTCGATAAGCGACTGGCGGTTTTCGCTGTTGGTGCCAAAGCGCTTGAGCGCGTTATCCCAGCCCGGCGGCGCATAACCGATGGCGAAGCGTTCAATCACGGATTCGCTCAGCCCGCGTTTTGCCAGATACTGACGCGCCGGCTCGGCGTTTTGCGCCTGTAAAGCCTGACGATAAAAGCCGTTTAGCCCGTCCAGCAGTTCGTACAATGTCTGACGCTGGTGGCGCTCAATTTGCGTCGGTCCGCTGCCCGCTTCGAACGGCACTTCCAGATTATGCATGGCGGCCAGTTCTTCGACGGTTTCAACGAATTCGAGCTTGTCGTAATTCATCAGGAAGTCGATAGCGTTGCCGTGCGCGCCGCAACCGAAGCAGTGATAAAACTGTTTTTCGCCGTTTACGGTGAAAGAAGGGGTTTTTTCATTATGGAAGGGACAGCACGCGTGGTAGTTCTTGCCCTGCTTCTTGAGCTTTACCCGTGCGTCTATCAGGTCGACGATATCGGTGCGAGCCAGCAGATCATTGATAAAGACACGTGGGATTCGTCCAGCCATAAGCCCCGTTTTTATCAGCCCATAAACGAGAATAAGCCGCGCATTCCTTTCGGAAGCACGGCCTCTACAACTACTACTCTGTCTGTTTCAGGGGAGGATATCCCCTGAGGAATTAGTACAGACGAGTACGGCGTGCGTTTTCGCGAGCCAGTTTCTTCGCGTGACGTTTCACTGCGGAAGCTTTGGCGCGTTTACGTTCGGTAGTCGGTTTTTCATAGAATTCACGACGACGAACTTCCGCCAGAACACCCGCTTTTTCGCAGGAACGTTTGAAGCGACGCAGTGCTACGTCGAACGGCTCGTTTTCACGTACTTTAATTACCGGCATGTGCCTCTCACCTTTGATTAATTCGGTTCTGCTGACATCAGATAGCCAGCTTATTTCAAAATGGTGCGGAATTTTACTGCAACTGCTGCTGCTTTGTAAAGCACCGCCAGGACCAGAAACGCGGTTTTTGTGCGGTCTATTCCAGGGGCACGCATTATACACTATCTGGCCGCCCGGGTTGAGCAAAGTTTTACATCCGCAGCTGTTGGCCCTACACTGCGCGGCAGGCGAAAGAGGTAAAAAAAACCATGCGTGTACTGGGAATTGAGACATCCTGCGATGAAACCGGCATCGCCATTTATGACGATGAAAACGGGCTATTAGCCAACCAATTGTATAGTCAGGTAAAACTGCATGCCGATTACGGCGGCGTAGTGCCTGAACTGGCCTCGCGCGATCACGTGCGTAAAACCGTGCCGCTGATTCAGGCTGCAATTAAAGAAGCGGGCCTGACGGCGCAGGATATCGATGCCGTGGCGTATACCGCAGGGCCGGGTCTGGTGGGCGCGCTGCTCGTCGGCGCGACGGTCGGTCGCGCGCTGGCGTTTGCCTGGGACGTGCCGGCGGTGCCGGTACACCATATGGAAGGCCATCTGCTGGCCCCGATGCTGGAAGAGAATCCGCCCGAGTTTCCGTTCGTGGCGCTGCTGGTTTCCGGCGGCCATACGCAGCTTATCAGCGTGACCGGTATCGGCCAGTATGCGCTGCTCGGCGAATCTATCGATGACGCCGCAGGCGAGGCCTTCGACAAAACCGCCAAGCTGCTGGGCCTTGATTACCCCGGCGGGCCGATGCTGTCGAAAATGGCCGCGCAGGGCACGGCAGGGCGCTTTACGTTCCCGCGCCCGATGACTGACCGTCCGGGCCTCGATTTCAGCTTCTCTGGTCTTAAAACCTTCGCGGCGAACACCATTCGCGACAGCGGCACCGACGATCAGACCCGCGCCGACATCGCGCGCGCGTTCGAAGACGCGGTGGTGGATACGCTGATGATTAAATGCCGCAGGGCGCTGGATCAGACCGGCTTTAAGCGTCTCGTGATGGCGGGCGGCGTGAGCGCCAACCGCACGTTACGCGCGCGTCTGGCGGAGATGATGCAAAAACGCGGCGGCGAGGTTTTCTATGCGCGTCCGGAGTTTTGTACCGATAACGGCGCGATGATCGCCTATGCGGGCATGGTGCGTCTTAAAGCGAAAGGCGAAGCGGGTCTTGGGGTGACGGTGCGTCCGCGCTGGCCGCTTTCGGAGCTGCCTGCCGCGTAACGCGTTCAGCTACGCGCTGTAAAAAAGGAGTGATAATTCACTCCTTTTTTTGTGGCCGTTTTTTGCGAAACCGGCTCCAGATTTTGGTTTCCTGACCGCGCCAGAGGCGCTGAATATTGTCGTGATGGCGCAACAAAATCAGGCAGGAGAGCATCGCGACCGGGAAGGTAAACTGTGGTTTAAACCACCAGACGTAGAACGGGGCCACCAGCGCGCTGACAATCGCGCCCAGCGACGAGTAACCGCTCAGCAGTACCGTCAGAAACCAGGTACCCGCCATCACGCCCGTGAGATCCCAGCCGATAGGTGCTATCGCGCCGAACGCCGTCGCCACCCCTTTGCCGCCGCGAAAATGGAAAAAGACCGGCCAGATATGGCCAAGACAGGCGGCGATGGCGATAAGCCCCAGCCAGAACGGCGTCACGCCCAGCGCATACGCGCCCCAGACCGGCAGCATGCCTTTCAGCACGTCGAAAATCAGTACCGTTACGGCTGCTCCCTTGCCGCCAATTCGCAGGACGTTGGTCGCTCCGGGATTGCCGGAACCGCTGTCACGCGGATCGGGCAGACCCGCGATGCGGCAGACCAGAATGGCGCTGGAGATCGAGCCGCAAAGGTACGCGAGGAAGATCATTCCAGGCGCGATTGCACTCATAACGCTGTTCCGTTGTGAAAATGTCGTTGTATTCTCTGCATCTGTGGATAATACGCATATTTTGCCGGAAGTGGTATCCGGCGGGGCTAAAAACAGGCAGGGCCGTGATGGACATAGTATTTATAGAGCAACTTTCGGTAATCACCACTATTGGCGTTTACGACTGGGAACAGACCATCGAGCAGAAACTTGTGTTCGATATCGAAATCGGCTGGGACAACCGCGCGGCGGCGGCGAGCGACGACGTGCGCGATTGCCTGAGCTACGCCGATGTGACGCAGGCGGTGCTGGAGCATGTCGGCAAGGGCCGTTTCGCGCTGGTGGAACGCGTGGCGGAAGAGGTCGCCGACCTGATCCTTAAGCGCTTTAACGCCCCCTGGGTGCGTATCAAATTAAGCAAGCCAGGCGCGGTCGCGCAGGCCGCGAATGTCGGCGTAATGATTGAGCGTAGCAATAATCCGAATTAAAACATTTAAATTCATAATGATTAAACCAAACGCGGGTATACCGGTCATAATGCAGGAACTTTCGCGGCCGTCGCGCTGATGGCCGCGTTTTTAGCGCTTATTTTGGGGTACGAGGGTTTACTGAATGACTGATATGCACTCGCTGTTGGTGGCGGCGATCCTGGGCATTGTTGAAGGACTCACTGAATTCCTGCCGGTGTCGAGCACCGGGCACATGATAATCGTGGGGCATCTGCTGGGCTTTGAGGGCGACACCGCGAAAACCTTTGAAGTGGTTATCCAGCTGGGCTCTATTCTGGCGGTTGTGGTGATGTTCTGGCGTCGTCTGTTTGGATTAATCGGCATTCACTTCGGCCATCCGCCGCATGAAGGCGTCGGCAAAAACCGTCTGTCGCTCGTTCATATCCTGCTCGGCATGGTGCCGGCGGTAGTGCTGGGCCTGCTGTTCCACGATTTCATCAAATCGCTGTTTAACCCGATCAACGTGATGTATGCGCTGGTCGTCGGCGGCGTGCTGCTGATTGCGGCCGAACTCTTCAAACCCAAAGAGCCGAAGGCGCCCGGTCTGGACGATATGACATACCGCCAGGCGTTTTTCATCGGCTGCTTCCAGTGCCTCGCGCTCTGGCCGGGCTTTTCGCGCTCCGGCGCGACGATCTCCGGCGGCATGCTGGTCGGCGTGAGCCGCTATGCGGCGTCGGAGTTCTCCTTCCTGCTGGCCGTGCCGATGATGATGGGCGCCACCGCGCTCGATCTTTATAAAAGCCTCGGCTTCCTGACGATGGCGGATGTGCCGATGTTCGCGGTCGGTTTTGTCACCGCCTTCGTGGTCGCGCTGGTGGCAATCAAAACCTTCCTGCACATCATCAAACGTATTTCGTTTATTCCTTTCGCTATCTACCGTTTCATCGTCGCCGCCGCCGTATTCGCGGTCTTCATGTAAACGTTTTAGCCCTCAGCCGCGGGCTGAGGGCACCGCGCGTCCTTCCAGGCCGCGACCGCGCGAATGCGCCGTTTCGTCAGCTCATCGCGGATAGCCGGGCCGGTAAAGCCCGCTTCCACTACCTCTTTTGGCGACACCGCGCGCGCCACCTCCCACGCCTCGCGCAGCAGCCGCGCCTGCGGATAATCTTTCGCTTCAAACCCGGTGCGCCCGCGCACGTCCGCTTCGCTGGTGATCGCTATCTGCTCGACGCGCTGTGGCTTGCGCCACGCGTCTATCGAATCGAACAGGCCCACGATGGTGCGCGGTTTCAGGACCGGGAAGGTATGAATAAGGTCATGGAATTCCGCCACCAGCTTTGCGAGATCGCGAATGTCGTTCGGCACGCGCAGCCGCTTGCAGACCTGCTCGACAAGCCGCACGCCCGCCGGGCCGTGACCGTGATGGCGCGGCCACAAGTGCGGCGGCGTCAGGCCTTTGCCTAAATCATGGCACAGCGCGGCAAAGCGCACGTCCACCGCCGGGCTGAGCATCGCGGCCATTGAAAGGGTCATCAGGGTATGAATACCGGTGTCGATTTCCGGGTGCCATTTCGCCGGCGCCGGGACGCCAAAGAGTTTGTCCACTTCCGGGAACAGCACTTTCAGCGCGCCGCATTCGCGCAGCATCAGAAAATAGATCTGCGGATTACGGGTCGTCAGGGCGTTTTCGGTTTCCTTCCAGACGCGCTCCGCCGTCAGGTGTTCCAGCTCGCCGTTCTCCGCCATGTCGCGCATCAGCGCGAGCGTTTCCGGGGCGATGCGAAAGCCGAGATGCGCGTAGCGGGCGGCGAAGCGGGCCACGCGCAACACGCGCAGCGGATCTTCGTTAAACGCCGGCGAGACATGGCGCAGCAGGCGCGCGTTAAGATCGGCACGCCCGTCGTAAGGGTCGATAAACTCGCCCGCGTCGTCCTGGGCGATAGCGTTAATGGTGAGGTCACGGCGCTGTAAATCCTGCTCCAGCGTTACGTCCGGCGCGGCATAGCAGGTAAAGCCGGTGTATCCCTGGCCGGATTTCCGCTCGGTGCGCGCAAGGGCATACTCTTCACGGGATTGCGGGTGCAAAAACACCGGGAAATCTTTCCCTACCTGCTGGTACCCCAGTTCAAGCATTTCGGCGGGCGTGGCGCCTACCACCACCCAGTCTCTGTCCTTTACCGGCAGCCCTAACAGGGCATCACGTACCGCACCACCAACCAGATAACTCTTCACGCATTCGACTCCGACTCATATTTAGCCGACAGATAATACGTTAAGTGTAGAGGAGATGGGGAGTGAAAAGGGCAGCGGGCGCTGCCCTGCGAGGTTTAGTTCATCCAGCGGTCTTTGCGCTTGCGGCTTGGGATCATGTGCGGGAGCAGCAAACCGAGCAGCAAACCGACGCCCAGCACGCCGCCGCCATACATAAACCACTGCATGATGATGGTGCGCTGTTTATCGTCGATCTGAATATTCGCGGCGTTCACCTTCTTCTGCGCCACGATAAGCTCGTTTTTAAGCTTCTGATTTTCGTCTTTCAGGCCGTTGATGATGCCGTCGCTGGCGGCGACTTTCTTTTGCATCTCCGCGGTGCGCTGGTTCCACGTGGTGTCGATATTGTTCAGCTTATCGGTCAGGGTCTTAACCTGATTTTCCAGCTCCGGCACCCGGGTACGCAGGCTGGGTTCGCTCTTGAGCTGTTCCAGCGGGATCCAGGACGTGCGGCCACTGGTATCACGAATCTGTCCATATTTACCGTTACTTTCGAGCAGTGCGACTTCTTCGCCGGCATTGACCGTGCCGACCAGGCGGTAATTGTCACCAGGGCCGCTACGCACCCAGGTGTTGAGTTCATCCGAGACATAGCGTTTTTCTTCGGCAACGGCCTGGTAAGAGACGCTAAGCGCAAGCAGGGAAAAGCAAATCAGACGTAATTTGTGCATCAGTTGGTCGTTATTGTCGTTGAAAGTGGAACGATAGTAGTGGCATCAGTCTGACGATGCAAAGCGTAAACCTGAATGGGAATCTTCCTGGTCAGCCCGTCGCCTGCCACCGCGGCAAATTTCGCTTTTTGCGTGCGTCAAAAAGCCTCAAACATGGCAATTTTTCGCAAAATACTATCTACTGACAGATACCAGGCTATTAAGTTCGCTGGAGTTTTCTTCAGTGTGACCCAACAAGAAAGCAGAGACATGGCTCAGGAAATTGAACTCAAATTTATCGTCGACCCGGAACAGATTGATGCGGTGCGCGCCGCGCTGAACGCCCTTGAGGCTGAACACAGCGTCCCGCGCCAGCTGCTCAATATCTATTACGAAACCGCGGACAACCAGCTGCGCCGTCACGATATGGGGCTGCGTATTCGCGGGGATAATGGCCGCTATGAGATGACCATGAAGGTGGCGGGCCGCACCACTGGCGGGCTGCATCAGCGCCCGGAATATAACATTGAACTGGACTCGCCCGAGCTCGCGCTGGCGCGTTTCCCGGCTGAAGTCTGGCCGGAAGGCCTGTCGCCCGAGGCGTTGCAGGACGCCGTACAGCCGCTGTTCAGCACCGATTTCGCCCGCGAAAAGTGGGTGGTTACTCACGGCGAAAGCCGCATCGAGCTTGCGCTCGATCGTGGCGAAGTAAAAGCTGGCGAGCTCGCGGAGCCCATCTGCGAGCTGGAGCTTGAGTTGCTGGAAGGCCAGGCGGCGGACGTGCTGAAATTCGCCCGGCAGCTGGTGGCGAAGCCGGGCCTGCGTCAGGGCAGCCTGAGCAAAGCGGCGCGCGGTTATCATCTGGCGCAGGGCAACGCTGAACGCCCGCTGCGTCCGCTGACGCTGCTGAAGATGCCCGCGAAAGCTCATGTGGAGCAGGGGCTCGAAGCATCGCTGGAGTGGGCGCTCGATCACTGGCTGTACCATGAGGAGCTGTGGCTGCGCGGCAACGGCAAGGCGAAGCAACAGGTGCGCGAGGCGATTGCCCTGGTGCGCCATACGCTGGCGCTGTTCGGCGGCATCGTTCCGCGAAAAGCGAGTACTCGCTTACGTGACCTGCTGACCCAGTGCGAAGCGACGCTCGCGACCGATGCTTCGGCCCAGACGGTCGCTTTCAGCGCCATTCAGGCCTCCGCCCGTCTTGCGCTCACCGAATGGCTGGTGTTCCGCGGCTGGCAGCCTTTCCTCGATGAAAAAGGCCGTCAGAAGATGGCGGACTCCTGGAAGCGCTTTGCCGATATCAATCTTTCGCGCCACGCCGCTGAGCTGAAAGCCGCGTTTGGTCAGCCGCTCGGCGACCGTTATGTCGACCAGCTGCCGCGCCTGTCGCGCGAGCTTGACGCATTGCGTCTGCTGGCGGGCGTTTATGACGAAACCGTCGCGCTGTTCTGGCTCGATAACTGGCAGGGGCTGCGTCACGCCATCGAAACCGGCCAGCGTATCGAGATTGAGCATTTCCGCAATGAGGCTATCTCGCAGGCGCCGTTCTGGCGGCACAGCGGGAAATCGTAAACCACGACAGGAAAATCCGCATGACGCCGCTCTCCCTCCCTTTGCAACAGCACTGGCAAGCCGTGGTGGAGCGGCTGCCATTCGATGCCGCCGCGCTCAGCGATGACGCGCGCGCGGTGCTGACCTTCAGCGATTTCGTGCGCGAGGCCATCAGCGCGCATCCCGACTGGCTTCACGAGCTTGAAGCGGCGCCGCCTGAGGCGGATGAGTGGCGTCACTACGGCGCCTGGCTTCAGGCGACGCTTGCCGACGTGCATGACGAGGCGGCGCTGATGCGCGCGCTGCGCCAGTTCCGTCGCCGTATCATGACGCGCATCGCCTGGAGCCAGACGCTGGCGCGGGCCACGACCCAGCAAACCCTGACGCAGCTCAGCGAGCTTGCGCAAACGCTGATCGTCGCGGCGCGCGACTGGCTTTATGCCGCGTGCTGCCGCGAATGGGGCACGCCGTGTAACGCGCAGGGCGTGCCGCAGCCGCTGATGATCCTCGGCATGGGGAAACTGGGCGGCGGCGAGCTTAACTTCTCTTCCGATATCGATCTGATCTTCGCCTGGCCCGAGAGCGGCTCGACCCAGGGCGGACGTCGCGAGCTGGATAACGCCCAGTTTTTTACGCGCCTCGGCCAGCGCCTTATCAAAGCGCTCGACCAGCCCACTCAGGATGGCTTTGTGTATCGCGTCGATATGCGCCTGCGCCCGTTCGGCGACAGCGGCCCCCTGGTGCTGAGCTTCGCCGCGCTTGAGGATTATTATCAGGAGCAGGGGCGCGACTGGGAGCGCTACGCGATGGTCAAAGCGCGCATTATGGGCGACAACGACGACGCCTGGAGCCAGGAGCTGCGCGCGATGCTGCGGCCCTTTATCTTCCGCCGCTATATCGATTTCAGCGTTATCCAGTCGCTGCGCAACATGAAGGGGATGATTGCCCGCGAGGTGCGCCGCCGGGGGCTGACCGATAACATCAAGCTCGGCGCAGGCGGCATTCGTGAAACCGAATTTATCGTCCAGGTGTTTCAGTTGATCCGCGGCGGGCGCGAGCCGTCGCTACAGCAGCGCTCGCTGCTGCCAACCCTTACGGCGATTGAGCAACTGCATCTGCTCTCGCCGGATGACGCCGCCTGCCTGCGCGACGCTTATCTCTTTCTGCGCCGGCTCGAAAACCTGCTGCAAAGCATCAACGATGAGCAAACCCAGACGCTGCCGGGTGACGCGCTGAACCGCGCGCGGCTCGCCTGGGCGATGGGCGAGGCGGACTGGGAGGCGCTTACCGCGCGTCTCGAGCGCCATATGGCAGGCGTGCGGCGGGTGTTTAACGAGCTTATCGGCGATGAAGATCCCACCGGCGGCGAGGAGTCGCTGACCGAAGGCTGGCGCGAACTGTGGCATGACGCGCTGGATGCCGATGACGACACGCCGGTGTTAAGCGCGCTTGGCGCGGAGAGCCGGATGCGGCTGCTGGCGACGCTTGCCGATTTTCGCAAAGAAACAGAGAAGCGCACTATCGGGCCGCGCGGGCGTCAGGTGCTGGATAATCTGATGCCGCACCTGCTGAGCGCCGTCTGCGCAAGCCCCGATGACGCGGCGCTGGCGCTCTCCCGCGTGACGCCGCTGCTGACCGGCATCGTCACCCGTACCACATACCTTGAACTGCTGAGCGAATATCCCGGCGCGCTCAAGCATTTGATTCGCCTGTGCGCCGCCTCGCCGATGATAGCAAGCCAGCTGGCGCGCTATCCGCTGCTGCTTGATGAACTGCTCGACCCGAACACGCTCTATCAGCCGACGGCGATGGACGCCTATCGCGACGAGCTGCGCCAGTATTTGCTGCGCGTGCCGGATGACGATGAAGAGCAACAGCTTGAGGCGCTGCGCCAGTTTAAACAGGCGCAACTGCTGCGCGTGGCGGCGGCGGATATTGCCGGTACGCTGCCGGTGATGAAAGTGAGCGATCACTTAACCTGGCTTGCCGAAGCGATTATCGACGCGGTGGTTCAGCAGGCGTGGGGGCAGATGGTGGCGCGTTACGGCCAGCCGAAGCATCTGCGCGATCGCGACGGACGCGGCTTTGCGGTGGTGGGCTACGGCAAACTGGGCGGCTGGGAACTCGGCTATAGCTCCGATCTCGATTTAGTCTTCCTGCACGACTGCCCGGCTGAGGTGATGACCGACGGCGAGCGTGAAATCGACGGCCGTCAGTTTTATCTGCGCCTCGCGCAGCGCATCATGCATCTGTTCAGCACCCGCACGTCGTCAGGCATTCTCTATGAAGTGGACGCCCGTTTGCGTCCGTCCGGGGCGGCGGGGATGCTGGTGACAACGGCGGAAGCCTTCGCCGATTACCAGAAAAACGACGCCTGGACGTGGGAACATCAGGCGCTGGTGCGCGCCCGCGTTGTGTACGGCGATAAGCCGCTACAGGCGCAGTTTGACGCCATTCGCCGCGAGGTGCTTGCCACGCCGCGCGACGGCGACACGCTGCGAACCGACGTGCGTGAAATGCGCGAGAAAATGCGCGCCCATCTCGGCAACAAACACCGGGATCGCTTTGATATCAAAGCCGATGAAGGCGGCATTACCGATATCGAATTTATTACGCAGTTTATGGTGCTGCGCTACGCGCCTGAACAGCCGAAGCTGACGCGCTGGTCCGATAATGTGCGCATTCTGGAGCTGCTGGCGCAGCACGACATTATGCGTGAGGGCGAGGCGAAAGCGCTGACGCAGGCGTATGTCACGCTGCGTGACGAGCTGCACCGGCGGGCGCTACAGGAACTGCCGGGGCATGTGGCGCAGACGGCGTTCGAACAGGAACGCGAACAGGTGCGCGACAGCTGGCGGCGCTGGCTGGCCCCGGCGTAACCGTGCGATTGCGCGTAACTGTGCTATCATCGCGCGCAAATTTTGGTGTCTCTCAGGAGAGTCAGGAATGAAAGTAACGCTGCCCGATTTTGAACGCGCAGGCGTCATGGTAGTCGGTGATGTGATGCTGGACCGCTACTGGTATGGCCCGACGAGCCGTATTTCGCCGGAAGCCCCCGTGCCGGTCGTGAAAGTTGAAACCATCGAAGAGCGCCCGGGCGGCGCGGCGAACGTGGCGATGAATATCGCGTCTCTCGGCGCCAGTTCGCGTCTGGTCGGGCTGACCGGCATTGACGACGCGGCGCGCGCGCTCAGCCAGTCGCTCTCGCAGGTTAACGTGAAGTGCGATTTCGTGTCGGTGCCGACGCACCCGACCATTACCAAGCTGCGCGTGCTGTCGCGCAACCAGCAGCTCATCCGTCTTGATTTCGAAGAAGGTTTCGACGGTGTCGATCCGCAGCCGCTGCACGAGCGCATCAATCAGGCGCTGGGGCAAATTGGCGCGCTGGTGCTTTCTGATTATGCGAAAGGCGCGCTCGCAAGCGTTCAGCAGATGATCCAGCTGGCGCGTAACGCGGGCGTTCCGGTGCTTATCGATCCGAAAGGCACCGATTTCGAGCGCTATCGCGGCGCGACGCTGCTGACGCCGAACCTCTCTGAATTCGAAGCGGTGGCGGGCAAATGCAAAAACGAGCAGGACATCGTCGAGCGCGGCATGAAAATCATCGCCGATTTCGATCTCAGCGCGCTGCTGGTGACCCGCTCTGAGCAGGGCATGACGCTGCTACAGCCTGGCAAGGCGCCGTTCCACCTGCCGACGCAGGCGCAGGAAGTCTATGACGTCACCGGCGCGGGCGATACCGTGATTGGCGTGCTGGCGGCGACGCTGGCGTCCGGCAATTCGCTGGAAGAAGCCTGTTTCTTCGCCAACGCGGCGGCGGGCGTGGTGGTCGGCAAGCTCGGCACCTCGACCGTGTCGCCGGTGGAGCTGGAAAACGCCGTGCGTGGTCGTTCAGAAACCGGTTTTGGCGTGATGAGCGAAGCGGCGCTGAAAGAGGCGGTGCTCGCGGCCCGCAAGCGCGGCGAAAAAGTGGTGATGACCAACGGCGTGTTCGACATTCTGCACGCAGGCCATGTCTCCTATCTGGCGAACGCCCGCAAGCTCGGCGATCGGCTGATTGTGGCGGTCAACAGCGACGCCTCTACCCGACGCCTGAAAGGCGACACGCGCCCGGTGAACCCGCAGGAACAGCGCATGACGGTGCTGGCCGCGCTGGAAGCCGTGGACTGGGTGGTGCCGTTTGAAGAGGACACGCCGCAGCGCCTGATTAGTGAAATCCTGCCGGATCTGCTGGTGAAAGGCGGCGACTATAAGCCTGAAGATATCGCGGGTAGCAAAGAGGTGTGGGCCAACGGCGGTGAGGTGATGGTGCTGAACTTCGAAGATGGCTGTTCCACCACCAATATCATCAAGAAGATCCAGAAAAACCGCTAAGGCGGTTTCATGGGCAAACGCCCCTTGCGAGCCAAGGGGCGTAGCTGGCGCTTAGTCCTGTTTGTCGAGGCTGTCGACGGGCGGGATGGCCGGCGGCGGCGTGACCGCCGTGACAGGGGCGCTGGCGCTGCCTGCCGTTGACGCCACGGGCGCGTCTGCTCCGGTTGCCGTCGTCGCGCCGCGAGATTCCAGCGCAGCCAGGCGTTGCTCCAGCGCCGTCAGTTTTTCACGCGTGCGCAGCATTACCTGCGTCTGTACGTCAAACTCCTCACGGCTCACCAGATCCAGGCGAGACAGCTGGCCCTGCAGTACCTGGCGAATTTTCTTCTCAACATCTTCCCCGATCTCACGGATCCCTTTTGGCATCGATTCATGGACCTGACGGGCGATCTGTTCAATTTTTTTCGGGTCAATCATAGCGGTTTCCCTGATCTGGTATGGTCTGAAGAGTAATTGTAATCGCTGATCCCAAGGGTATAAACCGGAAATGTTTGAATCTCATGCATTGCCGACGATTATCAATGGCGTTATAGTTATCTCGCTTATTCTCAGGGCGGGGCGAAATTCCCCACCGGCGGTAAATCAGGCTTATCCGGCGTCTGCGCGAAGGCGAAAGACAAACGGTAAACTGAAAGCCCGCGAGCGCTTCAGAGTTTCTCTGAAGGTCAGCAGATCCGGTGTAATTCCGGGGCCGACGGTTAAAGTCCGGATGGGAGAGAGTAACGATCTGCCTGGGCTTACGCCCACTCACGTTATTTTGTTTGCCGCTTGCCGGCACTCCTAAGACCGCCCTGATTCTGGTAATCCATATAATTAATGAGGTTTCTTTACCATGAATCAGACGCTTCTTTCTGCTTTTGGCACCGCTTTTGAACGCGTGGAAAACGCGATCGCCGCACTGCGCGAAGGGCGCGGGGTGATGGTGCTCGATGATGAGAACCGTGAAAACGAAGGCGACATGATTTTCGCCGCCGAAACCATGACCGTTGAACAGATGGCGCTGACTATCCGTCACGGCAGCGGCATCGTCTGCCTGTGCCTGACCGAAGAACGCCGTAAACAGCTCGACCTGCCGATGATGGTGGAAAACAACACCAGCGCCTTCGGCACCGGCTTTACGGTGACCATCGAAGCGGCGCACGGCGTGACGACGGGCGTTTCCGCTGCTGACCGCATCACGACCATTCGCGCGGCGATTGCCGACGACGCGAAGCCGTCCGATCTGCATCGTCCGGGCCACGTTTTCCCGCTGCGCGCGCAGCCGGGTGGCGTTCTGACCCGCGGCGGTCACACCGAAGCGACCATCGATTTAGTGTCGCTGGCGGGCTTCAAACCGGCGGGCGTCCTGTGCGAGCTGACCAATGACGACGGCACCATGGCGCGCGCGCCGGAGTGCATCGCGTTTGCCCGTGAGCACAACATGCCGGTCGTGACTATCGAAGATTTAGTGAGCTATCGCGAGGCGCAGGAGCGCAAAGCGAGCTGACCACACGCCCGGCGAGCGCCGGGCCTGAATCAATACACAAAAGCCCGGTCTGACCGGGCTTTTTTATTAGCCGCTAAGCCCGCTCGTTTGCAGAAGCGTCAGGCTAAGTCCCATCACTGACATTCCGCACAGCACGCCGTAGCTCGGGTTGTTATGCGGGTCTATCTCTTTGGCAAGCGGCATCAGTTCATCCACCGACAGCGCCACCATGATCCCGGCCACCGCCGCCATAATCGCCGCCATTACCACCGGCGAAACCATCGTACCGAGGATAAGCCAGGCCAGCACCCCGCCGAGGATCTCCGCCATCCCGGAGACGCCTGCCCAGATAACCGCTTTACGGCGCGAACCGGTAGCGGCATAGACCGGGCCCGCCACCGCCAGCCCTTCGGGAATATTATGCAGAGCCACGGCCAGCGCGATGCCGAAGCCCAGCTCCAGATTATTGCTGGCCGTCACGTACGTCGCGACGCCTTCCGGGAAGTTATGCAGGCTGATGCCGAGCGTCAGCAGCAGCGCGGTACGGCGCAGGCTGCCCCGCGAGTGGCGGTGTGCGGTATGTGGATCGACGAGATCCTGCGGATGCGCGTGCGGTAACAGGCGATCGAGCGCGAAATACCCCAGCAGGCCGACGATAAACATGCCGTAGCCGAGCACCGGCGACATGCCTTCTTCATTGAGCGCGGCGGGCAGCATTTCCATTAGCGAAATCAGCAGCATAATGCCCGCGGCAAATCCCAGCGAAAACGCCAGCAGGCGGTTAGAGGGCTTCTGCCCCAGCACGCCCAGCACGGCGCCGATAAACGTGGCGCCGCCCGCCAGCAGGGTCAGGATCAGAGGCACTGACATCGAACACTCCTTTTGATAATGATTATCATTAATTTATCGGGCGCAACGGAAAAGTCGAGGCCAGTCCGTGGCTTTTACAGAACGCTTACATTCAAATTTTCTGACGATCTTCATCACCCTTATCTCCGTTCTTTACGCGCGCGATCGGCGTAAGGTAATCCCATTGATGATACCGATTCAGGGTAAAAAGAATGACGCACTCACCCCGTATGCCTGCACTGTTCCTGGGCCACGGCAGCCCGATGAACGTGCTGGAAGATAACCGCTATACCCGCGCCTGGCGCACGCTTGGCGAAACGCTGCCGCGTCCGAAAGCCATTGTCATGGTTTCGGCCCACTGGTTCACGCGCGGCACTGGCGTGACCGCGATGGAACAGCCGCAGACCATCCACGATTTCGGCGGCTTCCCGCAGGCGCTCTACGACACGCACTATCCCGCGCCTGGCTCACCGGCGCTGGCGCAGCGCGTGGTGGATCTTCTGGCGCCGCTGCCGGTCACGCTCGACCGCGAAGCCTGGGGCTTTGACCACGGCGCGTGGGGGGTGCTGATAAAAATGTACCCGCAGGCCGATATCCCGCTGGTGCAACTGAGTATAGATAGCACCAAACCGCCGCTCTGGCATTATCAGATGGGCCGCCGCCTGGCGTCGCTGCGCGATGAAGGCGTGATGCTGGTTGCGAGCGGTAACGTGGTGCATAACCTGCGTACCGCCCGCTGGCATGGCGAGGGCGCGCCGTATCCATGGGCGGAATCGTTCAATAACTTTGTGAAAGAAAACCTGACGTGGCGCGGCGATGACGCCGGGCACCCGCTGGTCAACTATCTGGATCATCCCGGCGGCAGCCTGTCGAACCCGACGGCGGATCACTTCCTGCCGTTGCTGTACGTGCTTGGCGCGTGGAACGGCGACGAGCCGGTGACGATACCGGTTGACGGGCTGGAAATGGCCTCGTTGAGTATGCTCTCGGTGCAGATAGGGTAAGCATGGCGCGCGAGCGCGCCATGGTGGCTGTCATTCCACAAACAGATGCGGATAGAAGCGCGACAGATCCTGCGTGATCAGCGCTTTGTCTTCGCGAATGCCGATCCCGGCAGGCTGGTCGTTGATAAGCCAGCTGCCAATCAGCGTGTAGCTGTCGCCGAATTTCGGCAGCGGGTGGAACTGCTGCACGATGGTGCCTTCTTCGCCGTAAGGGCCGTCCACCTGCTCGACGGTCTGACCGTTTTCAATGATAGAAACGTTCGCGCCTTCGCGGGAGAAAAAGGGTTTCACCACATATTTTTCCATTGGCGGCGGGTTGTCTTCGCTGAAGTACGCTGGCAGCAGGTTAGGGTGATTCGGGTAGAGTTCCCAGAGCATCGGCAGCAGCGCTTTATTGGAAATAATGCTCTTCCACGCGGGCTCCAGCCAGCGCACGCCCGCGTCTTCCAGCTTGGTGGAAAACGTCTCGCGCAGCATGTATTCCCACGGATAAAGCTTAAACAGATTGCTAATCACCTGATCCTGAAGATCGGTAAACTGGCCCTTTTCGCCAAGGCCGATATCTTCAATAAACAGGAACTCGTTCTCGATCCCGGCTTCGCTGGCGCAATCCTGTAAATATTGCACCGTACCGCGATCTTCCACGGTATCGCGACAGCAGGCGAGATGCAGGCGTTGAAAGCCATACTGCGCTTTCAGCTCGCCAAAACGCTCGATGATCTTCTCCTGGAGACTGTTGAACTGATCGCTATCAGCCGGGAGATTTCCGGCGCGCAACTGATCTTCCAGCCAGATCCACTGAAAAAACGCCGCTTCATACAACGAGGTCGGCGTGTCGGCGTTGTTTTCGAGCAGTTTGGGCTCGCCGCGCCCGTCCCAGGCGAGATCGAGACGCGAATAGAGCGACGGCTGGCCGCTGCGCCACGACTGGCGCACAAACTCCCAAGTATGCTTCGGAATGCGGAATTTGGCCATCAGCGCATCGCTGGCGACCACTTTCTCAACCACCTGTAAGCACATCTGGTGCAGCCCGGCGGTGACCTCTTCAAGCTTCTCCACCTGCGCGAGCGTCAGGCGGTAGTAGGCGTCTTCGCACCAGTAGGGCTCGCCATACATCGTGTGAAAATTAAAGCCGTATTCGGCGGCTTTTTCGCGCCAGTCCGGGCGCTCGCTGACCGCGATTCTTTCCATGTGATTAACCGCCCATTGAACGAGAAGAGGAGCCGGCAGCGCTGCGCTGCATCGTGGCCTGTTTCGCGACGGAATCGCCGAAACCGCCGCGGGTGATGGTCGACGTGGTCGCTGGTTTCGGCGCCATCGCGGATTTCGGTACGGTCACGGTGCGGCCCGGCTGCGCGGCGCCGTAGTTGCGGCCGCTGGCGTCGGTGTATTTACCGTAAGCCGGGCTTGCCGGGTTGCGCGAGCTGAACAGCGGCTGCTGCGCGAACCCCATGCCGCCGCCGCCCATCAGACGACCCATCATGTAGCCTGCCATCAGCGGCATCCACATGCTGCCGGTCTGCTGCGTGGCCTGGCTGGTGTTGGTGTTGTTCACCTGCTGGCACTGATCTTCGCCAAATTCCGCCACGCAGTCTTCGCGCGTCGCGTATTTCGGCGCGGTACGCTCCGCCTCTTTCAGGGCGTTATTGTACGAGGTGGTGCATTCAGCGCTTTTGCCGGGGTTAGCGGCCGCGCAGTCGTCGGCGTTCTGATAGAGCTGGACGGTTTCGTCGCTCTTTTCACAGCCGGCCAGCATAAAAGCTGCCGTGACCGCGAAGGCGACCGGCGTTAAATGACGCGCGTTCCAGCTTTTGCGAAACATCGCGCGGTTGATCTGTTTTGTCCGTTTCATGCCTGCTTCCTGACCCAGTGGTATTGCACAGTTATGGTGCTCAGGATAGTGGATGAGTGGTTGAAATTAAAGCGCAGAGCCGGATGGCGGGGGATCTTTACGTTGACTTACGTTCAGGCGGGAAGCGCGCTGGCGCCTCCCGCCGGAGGGGTTACTGACGGAACGGATTGCTGCTGTTGCCGGTCGTGCTGCGGTTTGCCGCGGCAGGCTGAACGGCCGGCGCTGCGCCGCCGCTGTTCGCCATGTTATTCACGGCGGCGTCCTGCTGTGGGTTTTCCGGGGCGACGCTTTCCGGCGTGGTAGAGACCGGTTTGCCCAGCGAGTTATTCAGCGCGACCAGATCCTGCTCGTTGAGCGTACCCAGCGCAGATTTAATATTGAGCTGGTTGATCAGGTAGTTATAACGGGCGCTTGAGAGCTGCTGCTTGGCGTTGTACAGCGTGGTGGTCGCATCCAGCACATCAACAATGGTGCGGGTACCGACCGAATAACCGGCTTCCATCGCGTCCAGCGAGCTCTGCGCGGAAACCACCGCCTGCTCATACGCTTTGATGCTGCTGATGGACGCGTTCACGTTGTTATAGGAAGAACGCACGGTCTGCACGACGTTGCGGTGCGCGCTTTCCAGTTTCTCGCTGGCGCCAACGAAGCTGTACTGCGCCTGTTTCACCTGCGAGGTGACCGAGCCGCCGCTGTAGAGCGGCATGCTGAAGCTCAGGCCGACGGAGTTCTGACCCACTTTGCTGTCGGTGTAACGGCTGGCTGCCGCCGCGCTGCTGGTTTTGCTGCCGCTGTAGTCGGTGTCAGAGACGCTGCTGGAGGCTGTCAGGCCGAGCGTCGGCATATGGCCGGTTTCCGCGTAGCGAATCTGCTCGCGCGCCAGGTCCTGGCTGAGACGCGCCTGCAGCAGCGTCAGGTTGCGCTGCTCGGCTTCTTTCAGCAGCGCGTTAACGGCGGCCGGTTTGGCGGTTTTGAAACTATCGACGTTCAGCGAGGCGAGCTGCGGGTAGTAGTTGCCCGTCACCTGACGCAGCTGCTCCAGCGCGTTGTCGAGGTTGTTGCGCGCGGTCACTTCGTTCGCCAGCACGTTGTCGTACTGCGCGCGGGCGTTTTGCACGTCGGTAATCGCCACCAGGCCCACGTTAAAGCGCTGGGTGGTTTGATCGAGCTGGCGGTAAATCGCCTGTTTCTGCGCTTCGGTATAGGAAAGCGCGTCAATCGCGCTCAGCACCTGGAAATAGGCGGTCGCAGTATTGAGCATCAGCGTCTGCTGATCGGTCTGATAGGTCACGTCCTGAATGCCTGCGGTTTTTTCCTGCAGCGTCAGGGCGCGCCATTTAGACATATCGAAAATGGTCTGGGTTAACTGTAACGAGGCGCTTTTGGACGTGGTGTCGACGCCGTCGTTATCGCGAAAACCGCTGTTATAGGTGTAATCTGCACCCAGGCCGAGCTGCGGAAGTAAGGGACTGCGGGCTTCGTTAATTTTTTCGAATGCGGCGTCGCGGTCAGCAGCGGAGCTGCGCAGGTCCGGGTTGCTTAAACGTGCCTGCTGGTAAACCTGCAACAGGTTTTCTGCCTGGCTCATGGCGCTGAAGCCCGTCAGGCTCAGGCCGATAAGGATGGGGAGCAGTTTCTTCATTTGCATTCCTTGTTGTGAAGCATAAAGAATTTATTAGCGCTGTCAGAAGCCGAAAAATTGACGCCGATTCTACCAGAGTCAACCCGCCGTCAGGCTTGGCGTAACGTGCCTTCTGCCGGTAAATTTCATCAATCTACCACATGGGCAATGAAACGGCAGGTAAACTGGCTTGAAATGCCCAGATTCGGCACCATTTAGAACCGGAAACCCTCATGAGCAAATCAACGAAAAGCCCCGTTACTTTCACCAAAAACGATGTAGAAATTATTGCACGGGAAAAGCTATATCGCGGCTTTTTTTCGCTCGATCTCTACCGCTTTCGCCACCGTCTTTTCAACGGCGAAATGAGCGGCGAAGTGCGGCGCGAAATTTTTGAGCGCGGCCATGCCGCAGTCCTGCTACCCTTTGACCCTGTGCGCGATGAGGTGGTGCTTATTGAGCAGATCCGCATCGCCGCGTTTGACACCAGCGACACCCCGTGGCTGCTGGAACTGGTCGCGGGCATGATTGAGCCTGGCGAAACGGTGGAAGAGGTCGCCCGCCGCGAAGCAATGGAAGAGGCGGGGCTCGACGTCGGACGCGTTAAAACATTTATGAGCTATCTGGCAAGCCCTGGAGGCACCAGCGAGCGCCTGTCATTACTGGTTGGCGAAGTGGACGCCACGACCGCGCAAGGCATACACGGTCTGGCTGATGAAAACGAAGATATTCGTGTTCATGTGGTAAGCCGGGAACAGGCATACCTTTGGGTAGAAGAGGGGAGAATCGACAACGCGGCCTCGGTCATCGCACTGCAATGGCTGCAGTTACATCATCACGCATTGAGAAACGAGTGGAACACCTGAATATGAAGCGTTATACACCTGATTTTCCAGAAATGATGCGCCTGTGCGAAACCAACTTCGCGCAGCTGCGCCGCCTGCTGCCGCGCAACGACGCGCCAGGCGAAGCCGTAAGTTATCAGGTGGCGGGCGCGCAATACCGTTTGACGATACTGGAATCAACCCGGTACACGACGCTTGTGCAGATAGAGCAAACCGCGCCGAAAGTGAGCTACTGGAGTTTGCCCTCGATGAGCGTAAGGCTTTACCATGACGCGATGGTCGCGGAAGTGTGTTCAAGCCAGCAGATCTTTCGCTTCAAAGCGCGTTATGATTACCCAAATAAAAAGTTGCATCAGCGCGACGAAAAACATCAAATTAACCAGTTTCTTGCTGACTGGCTACGCTACTGTTTAGCGCATGGAGCAATGGCGGTTCCGGTTTGTTAGCGTCGTGAAACCTAAGGACACCATTTGGAAAGCCTGTTAAACCTTCCTGTTGCTGGTGGGGCCAGCGTCAGGATCTTACAAATTACTGATACTCACCTGTTTGCCGGAAAGAACGATACGCTGCTTGGGATCAATACCTGGGAGAGCTACCAGGCTGTGCTGGCGGCCCTCCATGCCGGGCAGCGTGAGTACGATCTGATTGTCGCGACAGGCGATCTCGCGCAGGACCACACGCCTGAGGCCTACGCGCACTTCGCGGCGGGCGTTTCAACGCTGCCCGCGCCCTGCGTCTGGCTGCCGGGCAATCACGATTTCCAGCCCGCTATGTTCAGCACGTTGCAGGACGCCGGCATTTCCCCCGCCAAGCGCGTGTTCGCGGGCGACCACTGGCAGGTGCTGCTGCTCGACAGCCAGGTCTTCGGCGTACCGCACGGCGAGCTGAGCGACTATCAGTTGGAGTGGCTTGAGCGCATGCTGCAGCAGGCGCCGGAGCGTCACACTTTACTGCTGCTGCACCATCACCCGCTGCCGTCCGGCTGCGGCTGGCTCGACCAGCACAGCCTGCGCAATGCGCAGTCGCTGGATGACGTGCTGAACCGCTACCCGCGCGTGAAGCATCTGCTTTGCGGCCATATTCATCAGGAGCTGGATCTTGACTGGAACGGGCGTCGCCTGCTCGCGACGCCGTCCACCTGCGTTCAGTTCAAACCCCACTGCGCCGGCTTTACGCTTGATACTGTCGCTCCCGGCTGGCGCTGGCTGAATCTGCACCCTGACGGCTCACTCACCACGGAAGTGTGCCGCCTCGAAGGTACGCAGTTCCGCCCTGACACCGCATCAGAAGGATACTGATGTCTACGCTTCTCTATCTCCACGGTTTTAACAGTTCACCTCGCTCGGCGAAGGCCACCAGCCTGCAGCGCTGGCTGGCGCAGCAGCACCCCGACATCAACATGGTCGTTCCTCAACTGCCGCCGTATCCGTCCGATGCCGCAGAGCTGCTGGAATCCTTAGTGCTTGAGCACGGCGGCGAGCCGCTCGGCGTCGTAGGCTCGTCACTCGGCGGTTATTACGCCACCTGGCTTTCGCAATGCTTTATGCTGCCTGCCGTGGTGGTGAACCCGGCGGTGCGCCCCTTTGAGCTGCTGACCGATTTTCTCGGCACTAACGAGAACCCCTACACCGGGCAGCAATATGTGCTAGAGTCACGCCATATTTACGATCTGAAAGTGATGCAAATTGAGCCGCTCGACGCCCCGGATCTCATCTGGCTGTTGCAGCAGACCGGCGACGAGGTGCTGGATTACCGCCAGGCGGTGGCGTATTACGCGCCGTGCCGTCAGACGGTGGAAACCGGCGGCAACCACGCTTTTGCAGGCTTTGAAGATTATTTCACGCAGATTGTCGATTTCCTTAGCCTGCGTTAACGCTAAGGCATCGATGCCGTTTTGTGACCTGACGATAAAATCATGACCCAATCCTATAATGCCGATGCCATTGAGGTGCTCACCGGGCTTGAGCCGGTGCGCCGCCGTCCTGGGATGTACACCGATACGTCCCGTCCCAACCATCTGGGCCAGGAAGTTATTGATAACAGCGTCGATGAAGCGCTGGCGGGGCATGCCAGACGCGTCGACGTGATCCTGCACGCCGACCAGTCGCTGGAAGTCATCGACGACGGGCGCGGCATGCCGGTGGATATTCACCCGGAAGAGGGCGTTCCCGCCGTGGAACTGATCCTCTGCCGTCTGCACGCGGGCGGTAAATTCTCGAACAAAAACTACCAGTTCTCCGGCGGCCTGCACGGTGTTGGGATCTCGGTGGTTAACGCCCTGTCAAAACGCGTTGAAGTCAACGTGAAACGCGACGGGCAGATTTACAACATCGCCTTTGAAAATGGCGAAAAAGTCAAAGATCTGAGCGTGGTCGGCACCTGTGCGAAACGCCAGACCGGCACCAGCGTGCATTTCTGGCCGGATGAAAAATTCTTCGACAGCCCGCGCTTTTCGGTCTCCCGCCTGACGCACCTGTTAAAAGCGAAAGCGGTGCTCTGCCCGGGCGTTGAAATCAACTTTAAAGATCAGGTCAACAACACCGAGCAGCGCTGGTGCTACGAGGATGGTCTCAACGACTACCTGAGTGAAGCGGTGAACGGGCTCATTACGCTGCCGGAAAAACCGTTTATCGGTAATTTCTCCGGCGAAACGGAAGCGGTGGACTGGGCGCTGCTGTGGCTGCCGGAAGGCGGCGAGCTGCTGACGGAAAGCTACGTCAACCTGATCCCGACCATGCAGGGCGGCACTCACGTCAACGGCCTGCGCCAGGGCTTGCTGGACGCCATGCGCGAGTTCTGTGAATACCGCAATATCCTGCCGCGCGGCGTGAAGCTCTCGGCGGAAGATATCTGGGATCGCTGCGCCTATGTGCTGTCGGTGAAAATGCAGGATCCGCAATTCGCAGGCCAGACCAAAGAGCGTCTGTCGTCGCGCCAGTGCGCGGCGTTTGTCTCAGGTGTGGTCAAAGATGCTTTCAGCCTGTGGCTGAACCAGAACGTTCAGGCAGCGGAGCAGCTCGCGGAACTGGCGATCGCCAGCGCCCAGCGTCGTCTGCGCGCGGCCAAAAAAGTGGTGCGTAAAAAGCTCACCAGCGGCCCGGCGCTGCCCGGCAAGCTGGCGGACTGTACCGCGCAGGATCTCAACCGCACCGAGCTGTTCCTGGTGGAAGGGGATTCGGCGGGCGGCTCCGCCAAACAGGCGCGCGATCGCGAGTACCAGGCGATCATGCCGCTTAAAGGCAAGATCCTGAACACCTGGGAAGTCTCGTCCGATGAAGTACTGGCCTCACAGGAAGTGCACGACATCTCTGTTGCGATCGGCATCGATCCGGACAGCGAGGATCTCAGCCAGCTGCGTTACGGCAAGATCTGTATCCTCGCGGATGCGGACTCCGACGGCCTGCACATCGCCACGCTGCTGTGCGCGCTGTTTGTGAAGCACTTCCGCGCGCTGGTGAAAGGCGGTCACGTCTATGTCGCCATGCCGCCGCTCTACCGCATCGATCTCGGCAAAGAGGTCTACTACGCGCTGGACGAAGAAGAGAAGGCGGGCGTGCTGGAACAGCTCAAGCGTAAAAAGGGCAAGCCGAACGTGCAGCGCTTTAAAGGCCTCGGCGAGATGAACCCGATGCAGCTGCGTGAAACCACGCTCGATCCCAACACCCGCCGCCTGGTGCAGCTCACCATCAGCGATGACGACGACGCGCGCACGCTGGCGGTGATGGATATGCTGCTTGCCAAAAAACGCTCCGAAGACAGACGTAACTGGCTCCAGGAGAAAGGCGACATGGCGGATATCGACGTCTGATATCAGGTTCGCTGCGCGTTTTACGCAACACCCCTCCTTCAGCGGCGCCTCTGGCGCCGCTGCTGTTTTCCCTTTCCGTCTCTCGCCTGCGCTGTTTAAGCAAGGAAAAGACTATCGAATCCGTAGATTATTACAGGTATGACTTATCAAACGGCGGGGCTATCGTAACGGCAAAACAGGACATGGAGCGAAACATGAGCACGCCGAACGACACCCACAACACGTTATCCGCAGGGAAATGCCCTTTTCATCAGGGCAACAACAATCAAAGCGCTGGCGGCGGCACGGCCAGCCGCGACTGGTGGCCAAATCAGCTGCGCGTTGAACTGCTAAGCCAGCACTCGAATCGCACCAACCCGCTGGGCAAGGATTTCAACTACCGCAAAGCCTTCAGCGAGCTCGACTACGCCGCCCTGAAAGGCGATCTGAAAGCCCTGTTAACCGATTCTCAGCCGTGGTGGCCTGCCGACTGGGGCAGCTACACCGGGCTTTTCATTCGCATGGCGTGGCACAGCGCCGGCACCTACCGCTCCGCCGACGGGCGCGGCGGCGCGGGCCGCGGGCAGCAGCGTTTCGCGCCGCTCAATTCCTGGCCGGATAACGTCAGCCTCGATAAAGCCCGCCGCCTGCTGTGGCCGGTGAAACAAAAATATGGCCAGAAAATCTCCTGGGCCGACCTGTTTATTCTTGCAGGCAACGTGGCGCTGGAAAATTCCGGTTTCCGCACCTTTGGTTTCGGCGCCGGGCGTGAAGACGTCTGGGAGCCGGATATGGACGTGAACTGGGGCGACGAGAAAGCCTGGCTTGAACATCGCCACCCGGAATCCCTGGCGCAGGCGCCGCTCGGCGCGACCGAAATGGGCCTTATCTATGTCAACCCGGAAGGCCCGAACCACAGCGGCGATCCGGCCTCCGCCGCGCCGGCGATTCGCGCGACCTTCGGCAACATGGGCATGAACGACGAAGAGACCGTGGCGCTGATCGCAGGCGGCCATACGCTCGGCAAAACCCACGGCGCAGGCGCGGCGAGCCATGTCGGCGTCGACCCGGAAGCGGCACCTATTGAAGCGCAGGGCCTCGGCTGGACCAGCAGCTTCGGCAGCGGCGCGGGCGCGGATGCGATCACGTCCGGCCTCGAAGTGACCTGGACCCAGACGCCGACCCAGTGGAGCAACTACTTCTTTGAGAACCTGTTCAAATATGAGTGGGTACAGACCCGCAGCCCGGCGGGCGCTATCCAGTTTGAAGCGGTCGACGCGCCGGAGATCATTCCTGATCCGTTCGACCCGTCGAAAAAGCGCAAGCCGACCATGCTGGTGACCGACCTGACGCTGCGTTTCGACCCGGAATTCGAGAAGATTTCACGCCGTTTCCTCAACGATCCGCAGGCGTTCAATGAAGCGTTTGCCCGCGCCTGGTACAAGCTTACGCACCGCGATATGGGGCCGAAAGCGCGCTACATCGGGCCGGAAGTACCGAAAGAAGATCTGATCTGGCAGGACCCGTTACCGGCGGCGATTCATCAGCCGACGCAGGCGGATATCGACGCGCTGAAAGTGGAGATCGCGAACGCCGGGTTATCGGTGAGCGAACTGGTTTCGGTTGCCTGGGCCTCGGCCTCTACCTTCCGCGGCGGCGATAAACGCGGCGGCGCTAACGGCGCGCGTCTGGCGCTCGCGCCGCAGCGCGACTGGGAAGTGAACGCCTCAGCGGCCCGCGCGCTGGCGACGCTTGAGGAGATCCAGCGCGCGACCCACAAAGCCTCGCTTGCCGACCTTATCGTGCTGGCAGGCGTCGTGGGTATTGAACAGGCGGCGAAAGCGGCGGGCGTGGATATTACCGTGCCGTTTGCGCCGGGCCGCGTCGACGCGCGTCAGGATCAGACCGATGTCGCGCTGTTCGAACTGCTGAAACCGGCGGCGGATGGTTTTCGTAACTACCGCGGCGTGCGTAACAGCACCTCTACGGAAGCGCTGCTTATCGACAAAGCGCAGCAGCTGACGCTCTCCGCGCCGGAACTCACCGTGCTGGTGGGCGGCCTGCGTGTGCTGGGCGCCAACTATGACGCCAGCGCGCATGGCGTCTTCACGGACCGCGTGGGCGTGCTCAGCACCGATTTCTTCGTGAATCTGCTGGATATGCGTTACGAATGGAAAGCGAGCGACGCGACGTCTGAGCGGTTTGAAGGCCGGGACCGCTTGAGCGGCGAGGTGAAATTCACGGCGACCCGCGCGGATCTCGTATTCGGTTCGAACGCGATTCTGCGCTCGGTGGCGGAAGTCTACGCAAGCCACGACGCCCGCGAGAAATTCGTGAAGGATTTCGTGGCGGCCTGGACCAAAGTGATGAACCTGGACCGTTTCGATCTGCGTTAATCAGAACGCCCGCGTTATCGCGCGGGCCGTTCATCCCAGTGCTAACAAAAAAGGCGATGAATGCTCATCGCCTTTTTTATGCTTTCCGGTGGCGCGTCAGACGCCGCTTTCCAGAATGCGGATGGTGGTATCCAGCACGTCGCCTTTCACCGCGTCACGAAAACCGAGCATATGCGGGGTTTCCAGGTGCGCTTTCAGATGTTCTGCGCTGGCCCACTGCTCCACCATCACGATGGAATCCGGCGCGCTGGTCTGAAAAGCGAGGCCTGTGGCGCTGTCGACCATCGGCGCGTAACCGTGGCAACCGGCTTCCGCCAGCACCACAGGAATGATCTTCTTGAACTCATCCAGCACCGCCTGGCGATGGTGCGCGCCAGGACGGGTACGAATTTCTGCTATTACTGTCAGCATGGTTAACTCCTTTTGTAAAACCGCCTGACAGTTAAGCAAAAATTTTCGCCAGATGCTCGCGATATTCTGCAACGTAGCGCGGCACGTCCGGCATTTTAATCACATCATTGGCGATATACGTCGGCAGCGCCGTCAGGCCCAGAAACTCGTTCGCCTTGTGGAACGGCAGGTAGACGCCATCCACGCCGACGCCGTGGAAGAACTGTTCTTTCTCGGTGAACGCTTCCATCGGTGCGTTCCAGGTGAGCGACAGCATATATTTTTTGCCCTGAATCAGGCCGCCGGAGCCATACTTTTTCGAGGCGTCGGAGCGGGTGCGGCCATCGCTGGCATACAGCGAACCGTGACCCTCGGTGAAAACATCATCGATATACTTTTTCACGGTCCAGGGCGCGCCCATCCACCAGCCTGGCATCTGATAGATAATGACGTCGGCCCAGAGATATTTCTGCACTTCTTCGCTGGCGTCATAGTCGCTGTCGGCGCGGGTGACCTGAACATCATGCCCGACGTCGCGCAGGTAGCTCTCCGCGACCTCAGTCAGGGTGTCGTTGAGCTGGCCTTTGGAGTGAGCGAACTGTTTCGCGCCGTTGATGATAAGTATGTTACTCATTATTTGTCCTCTAATTATCGCGTTTGTCATCAATAGTACCGCATGCAGCGGTGCGGCAATATTGGCAAAACGCGCAAAGACTTTTGCGCTATGAGCAATAATCAGGCGTGCATGAAAAAAGGCTGATCGTTTATACAACGCTGTGACAGAAAGGGGCCGGATAAGGTACTATCGCGGCAAACATCTGCCGCGTCCGGCAGGGATTGATGCGTGTAAAGACAACGCCACGGTCTGAGGAAATGTATTAATGAGTGATCTGACTCATGATGGTGCAGAGCGTCTTGCGCTGCATGAATTCACTGAAAACGCCTATCTGAACTATTCCATGTACGTCATCATGGACCGCGCGCTGCCGTTTATCGGCGACGGGCTTAAGCCTGTTCAGCGCCGCATCGTCTATGCCATGTCGGAACTGGGACTGAACGCCAGCGCCAAATTCAAAAAATCCGCCCGTACCGTGGGCGACGTGCTGGGTAAATATCACCCGCACGGCGACAGCGCCTGCTATGAAGCGATGGTGCTGATGGCGCAGCCGTTCTCTTACCGCTACCCGCTGGTGGACGGGCAGGGGAACTGGGGCGCGCCGGACGATCCGAAATCCTTCGCGGCGATGCGTTATACCGAATCGCGCCTGTCGAAATATGCCGAGGTGCTGCTGGGCGAACTCGGCCAGGGCACCGTCGATTATGTTCCTAACTTCGACGGCACGCTGAACGAGCCGAAAATGCTGCCGGCGCGTCTGCCGAACATTCTGTTAAACGGCACTACCGGCATCGCGGTGGGGATGGCGACCGACATTCCGCCGCACAACCTGCGCGAAGTCGCCAAAGCCGCCGTGAGCCTGATCGACAGCCCGAAAACCAGCCTCGACGAGCTGCTGGATATCGTGCAGGGCCCGGACTACCCGACCGAAGCCGAAATCATCACCTCGCGCGCTGAGATTCGCAAAATCTACCAGAGCGGCCGCGGCTCGGTGCGTATGCGCGCCGTCTGGAAAAAAGAAGATGGCGCGGTGGTCATCTCCGCGCTGCCGCATCAGGTTTCTGGCGCCCGCGTGCTGGAGCAGATAGCAAACCAGATGCGCGCCAAAAAATTGCCGATGGTCGATGACCTGCGCGATGAATCGGATCACGAAAACCCGACGCGTCTCGTTATCGTGCCGCGCTCCAGTCGCGTGGATATGGATCAGGTGATGAACCACCTGTTCGCCACCACCGATCTGGAAAAAAGCTACCGTATCAACCTCAACATGATTGGGCTGGATGGACGCCCGGCGGTGAAAAACCTGCTGGAGATCCTCACCGAATGGCTGGCGTTCCGCCGCGATACGGTGCGCCGTCGCCTTAACTATCGTCTGGAGAAAGTGCTCAAGCGCCTGCATATCCTGGAAGGTTTGCTGGTCGCGTTTCTCAATATCGACGAAGTGATCGAGATTATCCGCAACGAAGATGAGCCGAAGCCGGTGCTGATGAGCCGTTTCGGCATCAGCGAAACCCAGGCCGAAGCGATCCTCGAACTCAAACTGCGCCATCTCGCGAAGCTTGAAGAGATGAAGATCCGCGGCGAACAGAGCGATCTGGAAAAAGAGCGCGATCAGATCCAGGGCATTCTCGCCTCCGAGCGCAAAATGAACACCCTGCTGAAAAAAGAGATCCAGGCGGACGCCGACGCTTACGGCGACGATCGCCGTTCACCGCTGCATGAGCGCGAAGAAGCGAAGGCGATGAACGAGCATGACATGCTGCCGTCCGAGCCGGTCACTATCGTGCTCTCCCAGATGGGCTGGGTACGCAGCGCCAAAGGCCATGACATCGACGCCAAAGCGCTGAGCTATAAAGCGGGCGACAGCTGGCTTTCGTCCGCGAAGGGCAAGAGCAACCAGCCGGTGGTGTTTATCGACTCCACGGGCCGCAGTTACGCGCTCGACCCGGTCTCGCTGCCGTCGGCGCGCGGCCAGGGCGAACCGCTCACCGGTAAGCTGACGCTGCCGCCAGGCGCGGTGGTGGAACATATGCTGATGACAGGCGAAGAGCAAAAGCTGCTGATGGCGTCTGACGCGGGCTACGGATTCGTCTGCACCTTCAACGATCTGGTGGCGCGCAACCGTGCCGGTAAGGCGCTGATTACGCTGCCGGAAAACGCGAACGTGCTGCCGCCGCTCGAAATTGAGCATGACGACGACATGCTGCTCGCCATTACGGCGGCAGGGCGTATGCTGATGTTCCCGGTGGCGGACTTGCCGCAGCTCTCCAAAGGCAAGGGCAACAAAATCATCTCCATTCCTTCCGCTGACGCGGCGAAAGGCGACGATAAGCTCGCTTATCTCACCATCCTGCCGCCGCAGAGCACCGTGACGCTGCACGTTGGCAAACGTAAAATCAAGCTGCGCCCGGAAGAGCTGCAAAAAGTGCATGGCGAACGCGGTCGTCGCGGAACGCTGATGCGCGGCCTGCAACGCATCGACAGGGTCGAAGTGGACGCGCCGTCGCGCCCGAAAGCCGACGACGGCGAGGCGTAATTCTCCCGACTAACGCATCACCGCAATGCTCAACCGCCGCCGCGCTTTCTGTGACCCTTAACAGGAAGCGCGGCGGCCTCGCTTGCGGAATTTTCCCGCCCGCGCCATTGTTTGTTTGCGCGTGACGCATAAAAATAAGTGTTTGAGTCTGCTCAACATGATGAGCCGCCAGGGATACCTGACCGTGAGCGGTGTGTTTTCCGTTAAAGCCGTTATACTGGTCCGCGGCTGCGGCTTCAGAGGTAGTTATGTTATCGATCGTTCGAATGATTATTGTAGTTATCTATAGTCTTCTGGTTTCTGTTCTGGGTTCGATATGGTGTCTGTTCAGTCCGCGTAACCCGCGCCATGTGGCAACGTTCGGCCATATGTTCGGGCGTCTTTCCACCGTGTTCGGCCTGAAGGTTGAGCTGCGTAAACCGCAGGACGCGGAAAATTATGGCAATGCGATTTATATCGCTAATCACCAGAACAACTACGACATGGTGACGGCGTCGAAAATCGTGCAGCCGCCAACCGTGACCGTCGGCAAAAAAAGCCTGGTGTGGATCCCGTTCTTCGGCCAGCTCTACTGGCTGACCGGCAACCTGCTTATTGACCGCAACAACCGTAGCAAAGCGCACGGCACCATTGCAGAAGTCGTCGAGCAGTTTCGCAAGCGCAAGATTTCCATCTGGATGTTCCCGGAAGGCACCCGCAGCCGTGGCCGCGGTCTGATGCCGTTTAAAACCGGCGCGTTCCACGCCGCTATCGCGGCTGGCGTGCCGATTATTCCGGTCTGCGTCTCCAATACGCATGGTAAAATCAAGCTCAATCGTTGGAACAACGGTCTGGTCATCGTCGAAATGTTACCGCCTGTCGACACCCAGGGTTGGGGAAAAGAACAGGTGCGGGAACTTGCCGCCCACTGCCGCCAGCTGATGGAGGCGAAAATCGCCGAGCTGGATAAAGAAGTGGCCGAGCGCGAAGCCGCCGGCAAGGTCTGAGACTGACGGCCCAGCGCCGTCATTCATTACCCGTTTTCATGGAGCCATTATGTCACTCAGTCGGCGTCAGTTTATTCAGGCATCGGGCGTCGCGCTCTGCGCGGGCGCGGTGCCGCTGAGGGCACATGCCGCGGGCCAGCAGCCAGCGTTGCCGGTGCCGCCGCTTCTGGAGTCGCGCCGCGGCCAGCCGCTGTTTCTGACGCTCTCCCGCGCCCACTGGTCTTTCGCGCCGGGCACGCGTGCGCAGGTCTGGGGGTTCAACGGTCGCTATATGGGGCCGACGATCCGCGTCTGGAGCGGCGATGACGTGAAGCTGATTTACAGCAACCGTCTTCAGGAAAGCGTCGCCATGACGGTGAGCGGGCTCCAGGTGCCAGGACCGCTGATGGGCGGCGCGCCGCGCATGATGTCGGCAGGGGCCGACTGGGCACCGGTGCTGCCGGTACGGCAGGCTGCCGCCACGCTCTGGTATCACGCCAACACCCCTAACCGTACCGGCCAGCAGGTCTATAACGGCCTGGCGGGCATGTGGCTGGTGGAAGATGCCATCAGCAAAGCGCTGCCGGTGCCAAATCACTATGGCGTGGACGATTTCCCGGTCATTATTCAGGACAAGCGCCTCGACAACTTTGGTACGCCGGAATACAGCGAGCCGGGCAGCGGCGGTTTCGTGGGCGATACGCTGCTGGTGAACGGCGCGCAGAGCCCTTACGTGGAAGTCTCACGCGGCTGGGTGCGTCTGCGCCTGCTGAACGCCTCCAACGCGCGCCGCTACCAGCTGCAGATGAGCGACGGGCGTCCGCTGCACGTGATCGCAGGCGATCAGGGCTTTCTGCCTGCGCCGGTCGCGGTAAAACAGCTGGCGCTGGCGCCGGGCGAGCGCCGTGAGGTGCTTATCGACATGACCAACGGCGATGAAGTTTCCATTACCTGCGGCGAAGCGGCGTCGATTATGGACCGTATTCGCGGCATCTTTGAGCCTTCCAGCATTCTTATCTCGACGCTGGTGCTGACGCTGCGCCCCACTGGCCTGCTGCCGCTGGTGACGGATACTCTGCCGATGCGCCTGCTGCCGGATGAAATAATCAACGGCGCGCCGGCGCGCAGCCGCGATATTACGCTCAGCGACGATCCGGGCATTAACGGGCAGCTGTGGGATATGAAGCGTACCGACGTGCAGACCCAGCAGGGCGCGTGGGAGCGCTGGACGGTGCGCTCCGATATGCCGCAGTCGTTCCATATGGAAGGCGTGAGTTTTCTTATCCGCAGCGTCAACGGCGCCGCGCCGTTCCCGGAAGATCGCGGCTGGAAGGACACGGTGTGGGTGGATGGTCAGGTGGAATTGCTGGTCTGGTTCAGCCAGCCGTCCTGGGAGCATTTCCCGTTCCTTTATTCCAGCCAGACGCTGGAGATGGCCGATCGCGGTTCGGTCGGGCAGATGGTGGTCAACCCAGCGCCGTAAGGTGTTGAGCATTAAAAAAAGCCGCTGCGAAGCGGCTTTTTTGTACCTGAACGTCATGGTGGATGCGCTGCGCTTATCCACCCTACAAAACCCTCTCCCGCAGGCCCGTGCAAACATCGCCGTCAAACGGAACAACCCAGGGCGGGTAAGCGCAGCGCACCCGCCTTGCCAAAAGTTGCTACTCCGCCAGGAACAGCTCCAGGCCAGTCACGTAGGGCGGGTAAGCGCAGCGCACCCGCCTTGCCAAAAAGTTGCTACTCCGCCAGGAACAGCTCCAGCAGCGAGTTCAGAAACAGCTTGCCGTGCTCGGTTATCTGCCAGCTCTCCGGCGTCTCTACCAGATAATTGCGCGCAATCGCCTCGTCAATCTGCGGGCGGATGGCGGATTCATCAAGCCCCGTGTAGCGGCGAAACTCATCGCGTGGCGCGGGTTCGAGCAGGCGGAAACGGTTCATGAAAAACTCGAACGGTTTATCCTGCGCCTCCACGTCATGCTGCTTATCGAGATAATTGCCGGTCATATAACCGCGAGGATGGCGGGTTTTGGCGGTGCGCAGAATACGCCCGCCCGCGAGCGTCACCTTGCCGTGCGCGCCGCAGCCGATGCCGAGATAATCCCCGAAGCGCCAGTAGTTCAGGTTGTGCTGACACTGGTAACCCGGTTTGGCATAGGCCGATGTCTCATACTGCTGATAGCCTGCGGCGCTCAGCAACTGATGGCCCTGTTCGAAAATATCCCACAGCGCGTCGTCGTCCGGCAGCACCGGCGGACGCGAGCCAAACAGCGTATTTGGTTCGATGGTCAGCTGATACCACGACAGATGTGGTGGATTAAGCGCGATAGCCTGGCGCAGGTCGTTCAGCGCCTCTTCCAGCGACTGATCCGGCAGGCCGTGCATCAAATCGAGGTTAAAGCTGCGAAGCCCAAGGCCGCTTGCGAGCCGCGCCGCGCGCTTTGCTTCTTCCGGCCCGTGAATGCGGCCAAGTCGCGTCAGTTTTGGCTCGCTAAAGCTCTGCACGCCGATGGAAATTCGGTTCACGCCCGCGCGCTGATACTCCACAAAGCGGTCGGCTTCTACGGTGCCTGGGTTCGCTTCCATGGTGATTTCGGCATCCGCCGCGAGCGTAAGGCGCGCCCGCACGCCGTCCAGCAAGGTTTGCATCGCGGGGCCGGAGAGCAGGCTCGGCGTGCCGCCGCCGATGAAAATGGTCTTCACCTCGCGGCCCTGCGCCCAGGGCGCGTCGTTATCCAGATCGCTTAACAGATGCTGGACATAATCGTCGTGCGGCACTTCGCCCTTCAGCGCGTGGGAGTTGAAGTCGCAATAAGGGCACTTCTGCACGCACCAGGGAATGTGGATATAAAGACTTAAGGGTGGCAAATCAGCCATTACGCATTGCTTCCAGTAATAATTTCAGCGCCTGCCCGCGGTGGGAAATCGCGCTTTTCTCTTCGCGCGTCAGCTCGGCGGCAGTTTTGCCCTCGGAAGGGACAAAGAAAATCGGGTCATAGCCAAAGCCGCCCTGGCCTGCCGGAGTGCGCGCGATAACGCCCGGCCAGACGCCGTGAAACACCAGCGGCGTCGGGTCTTCAGCGTGACGTAAATAGACCAGCACGCAGTGGAACTGCGCCTGACGCTTATCGTCCGGCACCTCTTTTAACGCATCCAGCAGCTTTTCCAGGTTCGCCCGATCGCTCGCGTCTGCGCCCGCGTAGCGCGCGGAATAGATACCCGGCGCGCCGCCAAGCGCGTCCACCGCGAGGCCGGAATCATCGGCAATCGCCGCAAGTCCGGTGACCTGAGCGGCATGGCGCGCTTTCAGGATCGCGTTTTCGATAAACGTCAGGCCGGTTTCTTCGGCGGAGTCGACGCCAAGCTCGGTCTGCGCGACGATATCCAGCCCAAATTCCCGCAGCAATGAGGCGAGTTCACGCACTTTACCGGCATTGCCGGTCGCGAGGACAACTTTCTGCATAGCTTAATCCTGTTTAATCGGTGACAGCCGCAACTTCCGTTGGGATCTGTTGAGGTTCGATGATTTTGACTTGCTTATGACGGCCCAGTTCGCCTTTTTCAATCACCACCTGGCTTTTAGCCACACGGAACTGTTTAGCGAGATATTTCACCAGGTGGGCGTTGGCCTGGCCGTCAACTGGCGGGGCGGTAATGGCGACTTTCAACTCGTCGCCATGTAACCCGATAATGCTGTCGCGGCTGGCTTTCGGCTGGATATACAGCCGTAACACCAGTCCGTCGACAGTTTTACTGACAGCACTCACAGCAGATTCCAGAGCCCCGGGAAGAGATCCATGCCGAGGTAGTTCAGCAGATAGAGCAGAATAATCACGCCCATGGCGGAAAAGTCGATGCCGCCCATCGCCGGAAGAAGGCGGCGGATCGGGGCCATCAGCGGCTCGGTGAGCTGGATCAGCACAAACTCAATCGGGCTGCGGCCCTGACTTACCCAGCTCATCAGCGAACGGATGATAATCACCCAGAAGACCAGCAGCCCGGCGGATTTCAGCAGCGACAACAGGCCCACCACCAGGTTAAACGGATCGAGCGACAGCCCGCCCGACTGAATTAACAGCAGCAGCGGGAATTTCAGCGTCGAGAGAATAAACGCCACCAGCAGCGAGGAGGTATCGATGGGCCCCATCGACGGAATAATGCGGCGCAGCGGGCCGATAATCGGCTGGGTAAATTTCACCACCGTCTGGGCGAGCGGGTTGTAAAAATCGCAGCGCGACCACTGCATCCAGATGCGCAGCAGCAGCACCATCACATACAGTTCGATCAGGGTTTTGACCAGGAAAGTCAACGTCAGCATGGCGTTCCTCAGAAGTTATTGTTGAGCGGCGCGGGCATAATCGCGCGCGCCGAAAATCGCGGTACCAATGCGCACCATCGTGCTGCCTGCGGCGATGGCGGCTTCCATATCATCGCTCATGCCGAGCGACAGCGTATCTACCGTCGGATAGCGGGCCTTCAGCGCCGCGAAGGCGGCCGCCATCTCGCTTGCGACGGCAAACTGGCGCGCATACTCTTTTTCCGGCGCCGGAATGGCCATCAGCCCGCGCAGCCGCAGGCGCGGCAGAGCGGCCACCGCCGCCGCCAGCGCGTCCAGCTCGCTTAACGCGATGCCGGATTTGCTCTGTTCATCGCTGATATTAACCTGAATCAGCACGTTAAGCGGCGCCATTGCGTCCGGGCGCTGCTCGTTCAGCCGGGTGGCGATACGCAGCCGGTCGACCGTATGGCACCAGTCGAAATGCTCCGCCACCAGACGGCTCTTGTTGGACTGCAACGGACCGATAAAGTGCCACGTCAGTCCCTCTACGCCCGCCTCGCGGAAATGCTGGATCTTGTCCACTCCCTCCTGCACATAGTTTTCGCCGAATGCGCGCTGCCCGGCGTCGATAGCTTCTGCTATCGCGCTCGCAGGTTTTGTTTTACTCACTGCAAGCAGCGTAACTTCTTCTGGAGCCCGGCCGCAGCGTTGTGCCGCCGCTGAGATCTTTTGCCGAACCTGCGTTAAGTTGCGTTCTGTCTCACTCATGGTTAGGGAAGCTATATGGAAATGGATGAATTAGTGGCGCTTAGTGTAAAGCATAACGTTTCGGATCTACACCTGTGTAGCGAGCTGCCCGCCCGCTGGCGCAGGCAGGGGCGGCTGGAGCTGCTCAACCACCCGGTGCCGAAGCCGGAAAACCTGCTGGCGCGCTGGCTCGACGACGCCCATCAGCGCGAGCTTTCCGAGCGCGGGCAGACGGATTTCGCCGTCAGTCTTGCAGGCGGCGTGCGCCTTCGTGGGAACGCGTTTCGCCAGATGCAGGGCGTGTCGCTGGTCCTGCGCCTGCTGCCACGCGGCTGTCCGCGGCTTGAGGCGCTCGGCGTACCGTCGGCGGTGCCAGGGCTGCTTTCGATGCCGGACGGGCTGCTGCTCGTTACCGGCGCGACCGGTAGCGGTAAATCCACCACGCTTGCGGCGATGGTGGGTTACCTGAACGACACGCTCGACGGGCATATCCTGACGCTCGAAGATCCGGTCGAGTTTTGTCATCAACCCGCGCGCTGTCTCATTCAGCAGCGTGAAATCGGCACCCACTGCCAGAGCTTCAGCGACGGGCTGCGCGGCGCGCTACGTGAAGATCCCGATGTCATTCTGCTGGGCGAACTGCGCGACAGCGACACTATCCGGCTGGCGCTGACGGCGGCGGAGACCGGCCATCTGGTACTGGCGACGCTGCATACGCGCGGCGCGGCGCAGGCCGTTGAGCGGCTGGTGGATGTCTTTGCGGCGGATGAACAGAACAAAGTGCGCAGCCAGCTCGCGGGCAGCCTGAAAGCCGTGCTGGCGCAAAAGCTGGTGGCGGACGCGCAGGGCGGGAGAACGGCGCTGCATGAACTGCTTATCAACACGCCTGCGGTAGCGAACCTTATCCGCGAGGCGAAAACGCACCAGCTTCCGGGCCTGATGGAAACCGGCCAGCAGCATGGCATGCAGACGTTCGCGCAAAGTGTCGCGATGCGCCTTAACGAAGGCAGGCTGGCGCTGCAGAAAGAGGCCAGCGCCGCACACTGGTGCTAACGCACGTGAAGCGCGTAGAGCGCGGGCAGGGCGCCTGCGGTGCTGAGGATCTCAAGCCGGATAACGCGTGCCGCGCCGGGCGCGTCGAGGCGGTGCTCGCACACCGAGTGGCGGTTATCGGTCACCTCCGCCAGCAGCGCATCGTCGGCCCACAGCCGGTAATGCGTGACGCAGTGGGGCGTCACGGCGCAGTCATGGCCCATTTGCACCGTCTCCATCGCGTTGTCAAAGTCGTTATCGAATACCAGCGTCAGCGCCTGGAACGTCTGCGGCTGCGACCACTGCCACTCCACCGTCGGGCGCGGATCGTCCACCGCGGGTACCCAGGCGTTGGTCTGCTGTTCCGGGCGCAGGCGGCCATTGAGCAGGTTTTCCGGCGGGTAACAGCGCAGCGGGGCATCGAGGCGCAGCGCGGGCATGATCTGGTGCGGACGGCGACGCGGCAGCCAGAAATCGAACTCGTCCACGCCGTAGTCGCCATCGGCGACCTGGCGCGAACGTTTGGCGACGCGGGCGTTAACGCTGTTGAACACCATCATGACGCCCGGCAGTTGCTGCGCGCTGAGCGCCATGTCGATGGCGTCGTTACGCTCGAAAACGACAAACACGTAGCTGTCTTCCTGGGCGGTGTGGCGCAGCGCCACGCGGTATGGCGCGGCGTCGTGAACCTCCAGTTCACACTCATCAAGCCAGCGCTCCGGCGTATAGTTGCCGGGCTTGTGGCTGGCGAGCAACTGAACGCGCAGGCGCTGCGGGGTATTCGCCCGCAGCGTTACATGCAGCGTGGGCAGCGACTGCCCGGCCCGCAGCGGCAGCAGCAGCGCGGTACGGGCCGCAAGCGGCGCCCATTCGCCGTTCGCCGCCAGTTCGGTAAGCTGATATTCGCTGCTGACGCGAAGCGTTGCGCCGCGTGCCGGGTCATGCAGCCGCTGGCGCGGAATATAACAGCCTGTCGCCTGCAAATGCTGTTGCAGCTCGCCGATGCGCTCGCGCGCGGCCAGCTGACGCGGCGTGAGCGCCTGACGATGGCAAATCGCCGCCGCGCGGCCCACCACTTCGCCGAGCAGCCCGCAGGTACACATCACGCGGGCGCTGCCGAACGCGACATGCGAGGCGGAGATAAGCCGCCCGGTCAGGAAGAGATTATCGAGCGAGCGGCTGTAGAGGCTGCGCCAGGGAATGGTGTAGGTGCCTTTGCTGTGAAACTGGCGGCAGCCGTCGTGGGTACTGTAAACGCCGTCCGCCGGGTGCAAATCAATAGACCAGCCGCCGTAGGCCACGGCGTCGTAGTGGTCGCGCTGTTCGATAATATCCTGCTGGCAGAGCAGATAATCGCCCATAAACCGGCGGCTTTCGCGCTTGCCGGGGATGGTGCCGACCCACTCGATAGTCAGGTTGTCGGCATCCGGGAACAGGCCGGAGTTTTTAATATGATCCCAGACGCCCCAGACTATCTTCCACAGCTCCCATTTGATCTCCTCACTCTGATGAACGGTGTCGAGGCGCCCGCCCCATTCGAGCCACCAGAGATCGCAGCCATTCAGGGTCGAGGTGAGGCGCTGGTAGCGCGGAATGTCGGTTATCTCCTTCAGCGCGAACGACGGCGGTACGAAGCGCACCGGTTCGCGGGTCTGCTTTGTGTAGAAGTAAATCGAGTGGCCGAGCTTATGCCCGAAGCTGTCGCCCGGTGCCATTTTTTCGCCGAGCTCTTCAGGTTCTTCCGCGCCGACGCGAAACTCGGCCCCGGCGAGGTAGCCGAGCACGCCGTCGCCGGTAGCGTCGCAAAACTGGCTGGCGCTGAGGGTGTAAAACGTCTCGTTGATGGCGTTAAAGCCGCGCACGCGCTGGATGCGCTGGTCGCTGCTTTCGACTTCGAAAATCGCCGTATTGAGCAGCAGCGTCAGGCCGGGTTGGGAACGGGCCAGATCCAGCAGCACCAGATCAAACATCACCGGGTTGCCCTCTTTGTTGCGCCAGAGGTTTTCTTCCAGGATCTCGCCCATAATGCCGCCTTCGCGCGCCCAGCGGTTGTTATTGCCCATGTGCGAGGTCGCGCCGTTGGCCCACAGCCGCACTTCGCTGGAAGCGTTGCCGCCGAGCACCGGTCTGTCCTGCACCAGGATCACCAGCAATCCATCGCGGGCGGCCGCCAGCGCGGCGCACAAACCGGCGAGCCCGCCGCCTGCCACCAGCAGATCGGCATGGAGATGTTCCTGCGGAAACGTCCGGTCGGCGCTGCGGGGAAAGATGTTCATAAACTTGTATCCTTCTTAACTGGCATTACACTCATCACATTGTCATGCAACGGAACTTCGCTATGTCCTCACAACCCAACCAGAGTCTGATCGATGGGATCCGCTGCCTGCAGTATCTGGTCTCGAGCGATCGAGCCATCGGTTGTCGCGAGCTGGCCCGCCTGATGGGCATTAACACCACGCGCGTTAACCGCCTGCTGATGACGATGGCCTCCATCGGCCTCACCATGCAGGATGAGCAGCGCCGTTATCTGCCCGGCCCCGGCATTCACGCCCTGGCGGCGCAGGCTATCCGCGGCTCCGCGCTCTTCTCCCATGCGTTGCCGCAGCTTGAGCTACACGCGCCGAAAGATGTCGTCGTGGCGCTGGGCGTGCTCTGGGAAGATCAAATCATCTACATCTACCACTCCACGCCCGGCAGCCAGATGAGTCAGGCGCTGGCCGGGTTTCGTATGCTGCCTGCCTGGCAGTCGGTCATCGGCATGGCGCTGCTGGCGGCGGAAAGCGACGAGGCGCTGGAAGGGCGCTTCACGTCCGAGCAGTGGGCTCAACTGGCCCCGCACGTAGCGCAACAGCGCGAGCGCGGTCAGGTCATCTGGCGCCACGACGACGGCGAAGTCTCCATGGCGAAACCGCTCGGTATTCACAGCGCCGCGCTGGCGCTGGCCGGGATGTGGAATATCAGCATGCCGGAAATCCACACCCGTCTTGAGCAACTGAACGCGCTGGCCGTGCGGCTGGTAAAACCGACCTGACGCTCGGCGCGCATGTTTCTTTTATAGAAACGATTAGCGTGACGGGCAAAGTCGACGCGACGGATCTGTGATCTGTCGCGGATTCATTAGCGGAAATAACGGATTTAAGGCGGGAGAGAAGACGGGAGGCGCGCAGTGCAGGTGACGCTGCGCGTGAAATCTTAACCGTGTTGCTCGAAGAAACTTTCCAGAATAACGACCGCAGAGGCGGAGTCGACGCTGCCTTTGTTCAGCGCGCGAAACCCACCACGCTCGAAGAGCCCGGCGCGGGCTTCCACGGTGCTGAGACGCTCATCATGCAGCGTCACTTTGACGCCGAAGCGACCATGCAGCCGGTTGGCGAAGGTGCGGGCGCGCGCCGTCAGCGGCTGTTCGGTGCCGTCCATATTCAGCGGCAGGCCGACGATGATGTCGTCCGGCTGCCACTCTTTCAGCAGGCGTTCAATGACTGACCAGTCCGGGTTGCCGTTCTGCGCTTTAATCGCATTCAGCGGCCGGGCGGTAGCGGTGACGCGCTGCCCAATCGCCACGCCGATGCTTTTAGTGCCAAAATCGAAGGCCAGCAGGGTACCGCTCATTAGGCGTGCCCCGCTTCGCCAGGCATGGTGTGGATATCAATGCCGATAAGCTTCGCGGCCTCGCGCCAGCGGTCGGCGATGGGCGTGCGGAAAAGAATATTCAGATCCGCCGGGGCCGTCAGCCAGGCGTTTTCCAGCAGCTCTTCCTCAAGCTGGCCTTTTTCCCACGAGGAGTAGCCGAGCGCCACCAGCACATCGGCGGGCTGCTCAGCGGTGCCGAGGGTTTCCAGCACGTCGCGTGAGGTCGTGATGACCGTGTTGTCGGAAATACGAATGCTGGAAGAGAACATATCGGGCGGCGTATGCAGAATAAAACCGCGATCTTCCGCCAGCGGGCCGCCAAGAAACACCGGTTTATCGAGACGAATAGCCGGGTCACGCGGCTCCGGCGTGATTTTCAGCTTCTGAAGCACACCTTCTACCTGCAGATTTTCCAGAGGCTTATTAATGATAAGACCCATGGCCCCTTCATCATTGTATTCGCAGATATACACCACGGAACGGCGGAACAGCGGGTCCTGAAGGGCCGGCATGGCAATGAGAAAATGATGCTGTAAATTCATCGTCAAAAGTTCTGTAGTCCTGGTTGGAAAATCGGCAGATTCAGTATGCGGGGAAAGTCGCGAGCTGTCACCCCCGGTGGGGTTACGGGCGGGAGCGGCCCCGCCCTCAGGGCTTACTTAGCGAGGCGTTTTTCGATGGCGTCCATCAGCATGCCGGTAATGGAAACCGGGTACTCGGCCTCGATTTCACGGATGCAGGTCGGGCTGGTGACGTTAATTTCAGTCAGCTTGTCGCCGATGATATCCAGACCCACAAAAATCAGACCTTTCGCTTTCAGCGTCGGCCCGACGCGACGGGCGATTTCCCAGTCGCTGTCAGAGAGTGGACGCGGTTCGCCACGCCCCCCCGCCGCCAGGTTGCCGCGGGTTTCGCCGCCCTGCGGAATACGCGCCAGGCAGTAAGGCACCGGTTCGCCATCCACCACCAGCACGCGCTTGTCGCCGTCTTTAATGGCCGGCAGGTAGTTTTGCGCCATGCAGTAGCGGCTGCCGAGCTCGGTCAGCGTTTCCGCAATCACGCCCAGGTTCGGGTCGCCTTCTTTCACACGGAAAATCGACGCGCCGCCCATGCCGTCGAGCGGTTTTAAAATGATGTCGCCGTGCTGCTGCCAGAACGCTTTAAGTTGTGCTTTGTTGCGCGTCACCAGCGTATGCGGGGTGAGGTCGGCAAACCAGGCGGTGAACAGCTTTTCGTTGCAGTCGCGCAGGCTCTGGGGTTTGTTGACGATAAGCGTGCCTTTTTCTTCGGCGCGCTCAAGGATATAGGTGGCGTAGATGAATTCGGTGTCGAACGGCGGGTCTTTACGCATCAGCACCACGTTAAGATCGGCCAGCGCGATATCCTGCTCGGTGCCGAACGCATACCATTTGTCGTAGTCCTGCTCGACGCTCACAAGGCGCGTACGGGCGCGGGCTTCGCCGTTATTCAGGTACAGGTCCGCCATTTCCATATAGTGGATCTCATAGCCGCGGCGCTGGGCTTCCAGCAGCATGGCAAAGCTGGAATCTTTTTTGATGTTGATGTTTGCGATGGGGTCCATCACGATGCCGAGCTTGATCATTATTTTTCTCCTTTAGCCCAGATCGCCAAAGCGCACCTGCAGTGCGGTGATGGCGGTGAGCGCAGTGGTCTCTGTGCGCAAAACGCGTGGTCCTAACAGGATATCAGTAAACTGGTAACGTGCGGTCATGGCAATTTCCCCGGCGGAGAGGCCGCCTTCCGGGCCAATCAGCAGACGCACGCGCTCGACGGGCTGCGGCAGCGTGTTGATGCTCTGCGCGGCGCGCGGGTGCAGGTTCAGCTTAAGGCCGCTGTCCGGCTCTGCGCACCAGTCTTCCAGATCCATCGGCGGGCGGATCTCCGGCACGACGTTGCGCCCGCACTGTTCGCAGGCGGCGATAGCGATTTTCTGCCACTGCTGACGCTTTTTATTCAGACGCTCCTCATCAAGCTTAACGCCGCAGTGCTCCGAAAAGAGCGGCGTAATGACGCTGACGCCAAGCTCAATCGATTTCTGGATGGTGAACTCCATTTTTTCACCGCGCGACATCACCTGGCCCAGATGTAAAAAGAGCGGAGACTCGCGGTTCGCCTCTTCCTGGCTCACCACCTTCACTAGCACGCTTTTTTTGCTCGCCTGGGTGATTTCAGCGGCGAAGATATGGTTGCTGCCATCGAAGAGTTGCAGCGCCTGACCTGCGCTCATGCGCAGCACCCGGCCGACGTGGTTGGCGGCGTCTTCATCAAGGGCGACTTCGCGCCCGACGACTAACGGCTCGGGATGATAGATGCGGGGAATTCGCATGGGCTTTTTCCGGTAAACGGGCTTGCGGCATCGTGCGGCAAGCCCTGCGTTAACAATTGCCCGGTAGTGTAGGTTAGCGGTTTTGCCCCTGGCAAGCCTGCTGTACGTAGGGGTTATGGTTGCCCTGCACCTTCGCGATGCGCGCGTCGCGGGTACATTCCCACGCGGTGACCGGGTAGAGCTTGTTCCAGGCCTCGAAGAGCTGCGTCTGGGCGCGCGACAGGTTGAGCTGATATTTATCGCGCATATAGAAATAGGTGCGCGCGATAGCGCCACGGGAACGGGCTGGCGGCTCGGCCTGTTTATTTTTGAAATCGACCTTCATTTCGCACTGGCCATACTGGCCTTCACCGCCACGCCACTGGCTGTAGAGGAAGTTGCCGCGATCGCCATTCACCTCGCCAACGGCGGGTTGCAGGTTATGAAGATCGGTTTCCATTTCGCGATAGGCCGGGTCTTTATCGCAGTTTTTCCGCCCGCCATCCTGCCAGCACTGGCGCTGGTGGCCGAACTGCCACGCGGGCACCACGTGTTCCCATTCGATGCGCGAGGCGCGGTTGGCGTTTTTGCGCACCTTGTAACCGCAGGCGTTGAGATCGGGAATGCCTTTTTTGCCCTGCCAGGTGATGGGGCAGCCGCAGTAGAAATCGCCGGGCGCGTCGGCGTTAATTTTGACGCCAGCGGCTTTCGCCTGGCTGAAGCTGTTAATCCCTGCCGCCAGCGCGGCGGGCGCGACAAAGGCGACGCTCAGCGCCGCCGCCAGTAAAATTTTGCGAGACATCTTCCAGTTCCTTATCCGAAGGTGTTCGCAACGTAACGAAGGAGGGCGCCGGAAGCAATCGGTTATTGCCAGAAATTTCCTGAAGGCGTCAGCTTTCCGCCACCAGCGTGTCGCCGCAATGTACGCAGCGGTATTGGGTTTCGCCGCGCATCACGCGGTTATGACGGCGGACGGTCAGCTGATGTTGCTGACAGCGGCAGCGGTAGGGGAAGGTGTTGGCGCGCACCGAATCGAGTTCAAACTGGTGCGTCCGGCGCGCCGGCACGCCGAGCACGCTTTCCATCATCCATTTCCACTCTGTGCCGTGGGGCGCCACGCGCCCGAAACGTTTCCAGACCAGCAGATGCGCCAGCTCGTGGGGCACCACTTCGTCAATAAATGCCTGCTGGTTTTCCATCAGCAGTACCGGGTTTAAGCGGATCTCATAGCTTTCGAGCCAGGCGGTGCCCGCCGCAGTGCCGCGCTGCTGATAGACCAGCTTCGGCTCCGGGTAGTCGCAGCCGAGCTTCAGGTTGGCGCGCGCGAGCGCGTCGCGCAGGCTGCGCATCACGGCTTGTTGAGTGGCGATGGGGAGGCGTGGGGTTTTCATGGCGAAAAGAATAGCGGTTCAACCCGGCGGTGACAATGCATGCGGGTATTAACGACAGGTTTATTCCGCTAATAAAAAGGGTGCCGCTAATCCTTTTCTGAATTATTTCCCGCTGCTTATTTACTGCCGCGGATTTCAGCGGGTAGGCATTTTCTTAATTCCGGGGAGTGCGCCGGGCGTCACAGAATATCGTGTTTCTCCTGCATTAAATAAATCGGGATTCATTGCCTCTCTGCCATTACCGCGCCTGTCTGTGCACAGGCGTGGCAGGCCGGTTTTTTATCTAAAGCGCAGGGCATTAGCGGGCGTCATAACACGATAACGTTAAAGGAATCAGTTCAATGAATAAAGGATGGATATTAGGATTATGCATGGCAGGTATTTCACAGCAGGCGTTAGCGCAGGAGGAATATTTATCGGAGTGGTGGCATCAGAGCCTGAATGTTATCGGGCGTTACCATACGCGTTTCGGCCCGATATTAACCAACGATCTCTACCCGGAATATACGGCGTTCGGCAAAAAAGACTGGTTTGATTTTTACGGCTATGTCGATATCCCTAAATTTTTCGGCGTCGGCAATACACCGGACCACGGCGCCTGGGACGATGGCTCGCCGCTGTTTCTGGAAATCGAACCGCGCTTTTCGCTTGATAAGCTGACGGGCGTTCCGCTGGCGTTCGGCCCTTTTAAAGAGTGGTATATCGCCAACGATTATGTCTATGACATGGGCGATAACCGGGCCTCGCGGCAAAGCACCTGGTATATGGGGCTGGGAACCGATATTGAAACCGGCCTGCCGATGTCGCTGGCGCTCGATGTCTACGCCAAATACCAGTGGCAGAATTACGCGGCGGCTAATGAAAATGAATGGGATGGGTATCGCGTCAAAGTGAAATACAACATCCCCATTACCCGCCTGTGGGGCGCGCAGTTTTCCTATACCGGATTTACTAATTTCGATTTTGGCTCGGAGCTTGGCGACAGGGATAAGGCGCGCACTAATGATTCCATCGCCTCTTCACATATTCTGTCGCTGAACTGGGCGCACTGGAAAACGGCGGTGACGGCGCGTTATTTCCACAACGGCGGACAGTGGAAGGATGATGCGAAGCTTAACTTTGGCGACGGCGATTTTCATGTCAGGGCGACCGGCTGGGCCGGGTATTTTACGGTGGGCTACTCCTTCTGAAAACGGGGCATAAAAAAGGGATGCCAGGCATCCCTTTTGATTAAACGGCGGTTAACGACGCTTAGTCGTTTGAGCCGATGTCGCGCAGTTTGCGACCCTGCATCAGGTTGCGCTCGATATGCTCCAGCGACACGTGCTTGGTTTCCGGCACCAGCCAGATGGTCAGCACGATGAAGAACAGGTTGAGACCGGCGTAGACCCAGAAGGTCGGCGCGTTGCCCAGCGTGTTGAGCATGGTCAGGAAGGTGGCCCCGACAATCATGTTCGCAATCCAGTTGGTCGCGGTAGAGAGGGTGATACCGAAATCGCGGCCTTTCAGCGGCTGGATTTCAGAGCACAGTACCCAGATAAGCGGACCGGCGCTCATCGCAAAACCGACGATGAACATCAGCAGCATGGCGACGGCGAAGTACTGGCCCGCCGGGCTGTGGATGCCCATATGCAGCATGGTGCCAAGAATACCCATGCCCGCCGCCATCACGATAAAGCCGAGAATAAGCGTCGGCTTACGGCCCCAGCGGTCCACCAGACCAATCGCGATAAAGGTCGCCAGCACGTTGGTCAGGCCGACAATTACCGTGCCCCACATCTGCTCGGTGGTGTTGGAATAGCCCGCCAGTTCAAAGATTTTCGGCGCGTAATACATGATGACGTTCATGCCGGTGAACTGCTGCATCACCTGCAACAGGATGCCGAGGAACACCGCGCGGCGGAAGTTGCTGTTGTCTTTAAACAGCGCCCAGCCGCTCTGTTTGACTTTGAGGCTTTCGCGGATCTCTTCGAGCTCGCGTTTGGCTTCGGCGCTGGAGTCACGCAGGCGCAGCAGCACGCGTTCGGCGTCGTGGAAGCGACGTTTGGCGGCGAACCAGCGCGGGCTGTCCGGCAGGAAGAACACGCCAATCAGCAGCAGTACTGCCGGAATGGTGATAACGCCCAGCATCCAGCGCCAGGCGCCGCTGTAGCTGAACGCGGTATCGGAGAGATACGCGCCCAGGATACCGATGGTTATCATCAGCTGATACATCGAAATCATACTGCCGCGGATTTTTTCCGGGGCAATTTCAGACAGGTACAGCGGCGCAGTATAAGAAGCGATACCGACCGCGAGGCCCAGCAGGACGCGGGAGATAATCAACACTTCCACATTCGGCGCGAACGCCGAGCAGAGCGAGCCGATAACAAACAGCACGGAGCCTATCATCAGGCTGTATTTACGCCCGAGGCGGGAGGAGAGCCAGCCGCTGCCGATAGCGCCGACGGCGGCCCCGAACATCATAGAGCTGACCACCCACTCCTGCTGATGCGGGGTGATATTAAAATCTTTGGCGATGAAGGGCAGCGCGCCCGCGATCACGCCGATATCGAGGCCGAAAAGAAGTCCCGCCAGGGCCGCGAGAAAACAGACGAAGAACGTCATGGCCTTGTTTGAACGCCCCTGTTTTTTATTGTCAGGCATACTGCCCTCCAGTTGGGTTATTGGTTTTATCGTTGAAAAGGGTAAGTTAGCGTAACGTAAAAATATGTGATATCAGTCACGTCCATGTAATCGGTTACACTAGTGTCAGCTTGCGTAAAACGCTTATCCCTTTTTTTATCAATTGATTAGTGTAGCCAGAAACGAAGCGGCAGGAAGGAATTCAGACTAAACCGAAACGGCATGTAACAGGATGCGAAACTCGCGTTTGCATAAAGACAATTCTGAAATAACGCCGGTTTTACAGCTGATGTAATCGGTTTCAGTCGTTTCTGACCTGCGCGGCTGGCAAGAAGTATAGTCGCTGGCGGAAAAGAGGAAGGGGCAGGACGGATTCATCGCCCGAAAAGCAAAAGGCCAGCACGAGGCTGGCCTTTGAGCGTCACTGCGCAGGAGTTATTTCAGACCGGCAGCATCGCGCAGCAGCTGCGCTTTGTCGGTTTTTTCCCACGGGAAGTGTTCACGACCAAAGTGACCATAAGCGGCGGTCTCTTTGTAGATCGGGTGCAGCAGATCCAGCATCTGGATCAGACCGTACGGACGCAGGTCGAAGAATTCACGCACCAGCAGGGTGAGCTGCTCGGTCGCGATTTTCTCGGTTCCGAAGGTTTCTACCATGATGGAGGTCGGCTCTGCGACGCCGATGGCGTAAGAAACCTGAATTTCGCAGCGGTCAGCCAGGCCTGCGGCGACGATGTTTTTCGCGACATAACGGGCCGCGTAGGCAGCGGAACGGTCCACTTTCGACGGGTCCTTGCCGGAGAACGCGCCGCCACCGTGGCGCGCCATGCCGCCGTAGGTGTCAACGATGATCTTACGACCGGTCAGGCCGCAGTCGCCCATCGGGCCGCCGATAACGAAACGACCTGTCGGGTTGATGAAGTATTTGGTGGATTCATTCAGCCATTCAGCAGGCAGAACCGGCTTGATGATCTCTTCCATCACCGCTTCGTGCAGCGCGTGCTGCTCGATATCTTCAGCGTGCTGGGTCGAGAGCACCACCGCGTCGATACCGACGATTTTGCCGGCGTCATACTGGAACGTGACCTGGCTTTTCGCATCCGGGCGCAGCCACGGCAGCGTGCCGTTTTTACGCACTTCGGCCTGACGCTGCACCAGACGGTGCGCGTAGGTAACCGGGGCAGGCATCAGCACGTCGGTTTCATTGGTCGCGTAACCAAACATCAGGCCCTGGTCGCCCGCGCCCTGCTCAAGCGGGTCGGTGCGGTCAACGCCCTGGTTGATGTCCGGGGACTGTTTACCGATAGCGCTCAGTACGGCGCAGGAATTGGCGTCAAAGCCCATATCGGAATGAACGTAGCCGATCTCACGAACGGTGTTGCGGGTAATCTCTTCGATATCGACCCACGCGCTGGTGGTGATTTCACCGCCGACCAGCACCATGCCGGTTTTCACGTACGTTTCGCAGGCCACGCGAGCTTTCGGATCCTGCTCAAGAATGGCGTCCAGCACTGCATCGGAGATCTGGTCCGCAATTTTATCGGGATGTCCCTCTGAGACAGACTCAGAGGTAAAAAGGTGTTTTGCCATGTTTTGTATCACCCTGGATAAATCAATTAGCTCAGCATACCGTGTGTTGGTGCCATCTTAGAAGAAAATTCTGCGGCCATGCAGGTAAACACACAGGAAGGCTAAGTGTTAATCGGTATAGATGGATTAACATCTGGATGGCTATTCTAGGTTAAATCTTAAGCCGATTTCCAGCAGTTTTTGAGGCCATCCGCACGGTGGTTATCGCAGCGGTGGCAATATTTCCTGACAAGGACCGCGCAAGCCGCTTTTTTATTTTGCTTTTTACCCCTGTTCCCGGTATAAAACGGCGCGCGCGGCTCCTGCAAAAAAGCGCACGGAATCAGACTCCGTGTCGCCACTTCCAGCCGGGCTGAGAGTGAATTTTAGCTTTGGCTTATCGCTGGTCACACAAGGGCTGGCGTGGAGGTGATACCAGATAATGAACCGTCGTAATCCGTTTAATCTGCCATGCCGTTCTGGCGTGCGTTTTTCCCCCGCAACCTGCATCTCTTTTTTGCAAACCTGCCGATGTTCTACCCATCTCGGCGCTTCTCAGGATTCCCGGGCCGGTCAAGGCTTGCGATAACTGAACAAGGGCTCTCCTGACGTCAGGAGTTTTCTCGTGGTTTCGCCGACCCGTCACACGGAGTTCGGTTACGTGTTTTACAATGATATGAATAAGAAACCGGTCGCGCGGCAGGGGGAGCAGCACTATGTGCTGGATAACTCTGCTGTTTATGGGTTGTTATCACAGTGTAACGCTGCGATAGTAGTTAACTGTTTTACACTTTCGACAAAAATTTGAGGTTCGCTATGTCTGACGACATCTGTTCATCTTCGCCTTCGTCAGCAGGCGAACAGGGTGTACTACGTTCCATGCAGGAGGTTGCAATGAGCTCCCAGGAAGCCAGCAAGATGCTGCGTACTTACAATATTGCCTGGTGGGGCAATAACTACTACGACGTCAACGAACTGGGCCACATCAGCGTTTGCCCGGATCCGGACGTCCCCGAAGCGCGCGTCGATCTCGCGAAGCTGGTTAAGGAGCGCGAAGCCCAGGGCCAGCGTCTGCCAGCGCTGTTCTGCTTCCCGCAGATCCTGCAACATCGCCTGCGTTCTATTAACGCGGCGTTCAAGCGCGCCCGTGAATCTTACGGCTACAACGGCGATTACTTCCTTGTCTACCCGATTAAGGTAAACCAGCATCGCCGCGTGATTGAATCGCTGATCCATTCCGGCGAACCGCTGGGCCTGGAAGCGGGCTCCAAAGCGGAGCTGATGGCGGTACTGGCGCACGCCGGCATGACCCGCAGCGTTATCGTCTGTAACGGCTATAAAGATCGTGAATACATTCGTCTGGCGCTGATCGGCGAGAAGATGGGCCACAAGGTCTATCTGGTCATCGAGAAGATGTCGGAAATCAAAATCGTGCTGGAAGAAGCGGAACGCCTGAATGTGATCCCGCGTCTCGGCGTGCGTGCGCGTCTCGCCTCCCAGGGCTCCGGCAAATGGCAGTCTTCCGGCGGCGAAAAATCGAAATTCGGCCTCGCGGCGACCCAGGTCCTGCAACTGGTTGAGATGCTGCGCGCGGCAGACCGTCTGGAAAGCCTTCAGCTCCTGCACTTCCACCTCGGCTCGCAGATGGCGAACATCCGCGATATCGCCACCGGCGTGCGCGAATCCGCCCGCTTCTATGTGGAGCTGCACAAGCTTGGCGTGAATATTCAGTGCTTCGACGTAGGCGGCGGTCTGGGCGTGGATTATGAAGGCACGCGTTCGCAGTCTGACTGCTCGGTCAACTACGGCCTGAACGAGTACGCTAACAATATTATCTGGGCCATCGGCGACGCCTGTGAAGAGAACGGCCTGCCGCACCCGACGGTTATCACCGAGTCGGGCCGCGCCGTGACCGCGCACCATACCGTTCTGGTCTCGAACATCATCGGCGTGGAGCGCAACGAATACACCGAACCGACCGCGCCTGCGCAGGACGCGCCGCGTCCGCTGCAAAGCATGTGGGAAACCTGGCAGGAGATGCATGAGCCGGGCACGCGCCGTTCGCTGCGCGAGTGGCTGCACGACAGCCAGATGGATCTGCACGATATTCATATCGGCTACTCCTCCGGCGCCTATTCGTTGCAGGAGCGCGCCTGGGCCGAACAGCTCTATCTGAGCCTGTGCCAGGAAGTGCAAAAGCAGCTCGATCCGCAAAACCGCGCGCATCGCCCGATTATCGACGAACTCCAGGAGCGCATGGCGGATAAGATTTACGTCAACTTCTCGCTGTTCCAGTCGATGCCGGATGCCTGGGGTATCGATCAACTTTTCCCGGTCTTGCCGCTGGAAGGGCTGAACCACGCGCCGACGCGTCGTGGCGTGCTGCTGGATATCACCTGCGATTCCGATGGCACTATCGATCACTACGTCGATGGCGACGGTATCGCGACCACGATGCCGCTGCCGGAATACGATCCGGAAAACCCGCCGCCGCTGGGCTTCTTTATGGTCGGCGCGTATCAGGAGATCCTCGGCAACATGCATAACCTCTTCGGCGATACCGAAGCGGTGGACGTGTTCGTGTTCCCTGATGGTACGGTGGAAGTGGAGCTTTCTGACGAAGGCGACACCGTGGCCGATATGCTGCGCTACGTGCAGCTCGACCCGGATACGCTGCTGACGCACTTCCGCGATCAGGTCAAACAGACCGATCTGGATGCGGCGCTGCAACAGCAGTTCCTCGAAGAGTTCGAGAGCGGTCTCTACGGCTACACGTATCTGGAAGACGAGTAAGCGCGAAGGCCCGGCGGCGGAATGGCTACCGGGCCTCGAATGCTACGGCGCACAAGGCGAAGCGGCCATCCGGCGCTCGTCATCTGCCGGGCGGGCATTTGCTATACTCACTTGAACCCGTATGAATTACCGGCGATAATTCGCCCCAATAAGCGCATCAAGAATCAATCCCTTCCTCGTCGGGTTTAACGACGCGGAGGGGATTTTTTTTATCTACCGTCTCAACCTTAATAAGAGGTCAGATTCATGAATACCTTAGGCCATCAGTACGACAACTCCCTGGTTTCCAACGCCTTTGGTTTTTTACGCCTGCCGTTGAACTTCATGCCGTATGACAGCGACGCCGAGTGGGTGATCACCGGTATTCCGTTCGACATGGCAACTTCCGGGCGTTCCGGCAGCCGTTTCGGGCCTGCCGCTATCCGTCAGGTTTCCACTAACCTGGCGTGGGAAGGCAACCGCTTCCCGTGGAATTTTGACATGCGTAAGCGTCTGAACGTCGTAGATTGCGGCGATCTGGTTTACGCCTTCGGCGATGCTCGCGAGATGAGCGAAAAACTGCAGGCGCACGCAGAGAAACTGCTGGCGGCTGGCAAGCGCATGCTCTCTTTCGGTGGCGACCACTTCGTGACGCTGCCGCTGCTGCGCGCGCACGCGAAACACTTCGGCAAAATGGCGCTGGTGCATTTCGATGCGCACACCGATACCTATGCCAACGGCTGTGAGTTTGACCACGGCACCATGTTCTATACCGCGCCGAACGAAGGCCTGATCGACCCGACCCGCTCGGTGCAGATTGGGATTCGTACCGAGTTCGACAAAGACAACGGCTTTACCGTGCTGGACGCGCCGCAGGTGAATGACCGCACCGTTGATGACGTGGTCGCGCAGGTGAAACAGATTGTCGGCGATATGCCGGTCTATCTGACCTTCGACATCGACTGTCTGGATCCGGCGTTCGCACCGGGCACCGGCACGCCGGTTATCGGCGGCCTGACTTCTGACCGCGCGCTGAAACTGCTGCGCGGCATTCAGGATCTGAACATCGTCGGCATGGACATTGTGGAAGTGGCGCCGGCTTACGACCAGTCGGATATCACCGCGCTTGCCGCCGCGACCCTGGCGCTGGAGATGCTCTACATCCAGGCCGCGAAAAAAGGCGAGTAAATGTCTGCGGCCCGGCAGCGTCATGTTTACCGGGCCTGACGGCAGTCATAAAAGAGCCGGACAAGGGGATACCCTGTCCGGCTCTTGTTTTTTTATAAGCGACGGCGATTACTTAATGCCGTCCGCCTTCATGCGATCGCGAATATGCTGCGCGCGCGCCTCGGAGGCCGGGTGATCGTCAAACATTGAGCTTTGACGGCCTTTCTCAAGCTTTGCCAGTTTTTCAAAGCTGGTGGCGAGGCCCGACGGGTTGATACCGCGTTTACGCAGGAGATCGTAGGAGTAATCATCCGCTTCGGACTCCTGACGCTGCGAGAACTGCGCGTTAACCAGTTTCTCGCCGAGCTCGCCCAGATCCGATTGCGACAGGCTGCCGACGATACCGCCCGCTGACGCGGCCGCGCCGCGAATCGCGTTGGTGCCGAGCGCCACCTGCATCCCGCGTTTCACGTGACCCAGCGCGACGTGGCCCATCTCATGGCCAATCACCGCTTCCACTTCGTTATCGCTCATCATGTCCATCAGCCCGCTGTAGACGCGGATGCAGCCGTTGGCCATAGCGAAGGCGTTAACGTCTTTTTCCTCGTAAACCTTGTAGTTCACCGGCTGGCCGTTAATGTTGTCGCCAAGTGCTGCGGCAATCTTATTCAGACGCTGCGTGTACTGGCTGTTGGCCGGTGCGATTTTCGCTTTGCTGTCCTGCGATTTACACGCCTCGTCGCTCAGCGCTTTCACCTGCGCGTCGCTTAAGGAGTACGCCTGGAACGCCTCAGCGCCGGAACTCAGCAGGCCGTTGGAATTCATATTTTGACAGCCGCTCAGCAGGGCGGCTGTAGTGATGCTCAGTGCTATCGCGCGCAATTTCATTGTTATGCTTCACGCTCCATGGAAGTTTCATTGTTTATCGCCGCGAACCGGGTCGGCGGCCTGCGGCTAAGTATAAAGAGGTTTGCGCATCGGCGGCGAGTAAGTTGCGCAAACTGCGAGCGGCTTCCAGAGATTTCTTAGCGGACAAAAGGATGCTCCATGTACATGCTCACCCGCTTGGGTTACATTGTCGGACAATTTTTCGGGCGTAGCCCATAACGCGTAGTAGTCAAGCCGTTAACAAGGCGTGGCCTTCAACTATCCGATCTGGAGTCAAAATGTCCTCTCGTAAAGAGCTTGCCAATGCTATTCGTGCGCTCAGCATGGACGCAGTACAAAAAGCCAAATCCGGCCATCCGGGTGCCCCAATGGGCATGGCTGACATTGCCGAAGTCCTGTGGCGTGATTTCCTGAACCATAACCCGCAGAACCCGTCCTGGGCTGACCGCGACCGCTTTGTGCTGTCGAACGGCCACGGCTCGATGCTGATTTACAGCCTGCTGCACCTCACCGGCTACGACCTGCCGATTGAAGAGCTGAAAAACTTCCGTCAGCTGCACTCAAAAACCCCGGGCCACCCGGAAGTGGGTTACACCGCAGGCGTAGAAACCACCACCGGTCCGCTGGGGCAGGGGATCGCGAACGCGGTCGGTATGGCGATTGCCGAGCGCACGCTGGCGGCGCAGTTTAACCGCCCTGGGCATGAGATTGTCGACCACTACACCTACGCCTTCATGGGCGACGGTTGCATGATGGAAGGCATCTCCCACGAAGTGTGCTCGCTCGCCGGTACGCTTGGCCTCGGCAAGCTGGTGGCGTTCTACGACGACAACGGCATCTCCATTGACGGTCACATTGAAGGCTGGTTCACCGACGATACCGCGAAACGCTTCGAAGCCTACGGCTGGCACGTGGTGCGCGGCGTGGATGGCCACGATGCCGATTCCATCAAGCGTGCAATTGAAGAAGCGCGCGCGGTTACCGACAAACCGTCCCTGCTGATGTGCAAAACCATCATCGGTTTCGGTTCGCCGAACAAAGCAGGCACTCACGACTCCCACGGCGCGCCGCTTGGCGAGGCCGAAGTGGCCGCGACCCGCGAACAGCTGGGCTGGAAGCACGAGCCATTTGTGATCCCGCAAGAGATTTACGCGCAGTGGGATGCCAAAGAAATGGGCCAGGTGAAAGAAAGCGCCTGGAACGAAAAATTCGCGGCCTATGCCAAAGCGTTCCCGCAGGAAGCGGCTGAATTCACGCGTCGTATGAAAGGCGACATGCCGGCAGACTTCGCGGAGAAAGCGCAGGCGTTCATCGCGAACCTGCAGGCTAATCCGGCGAAAATCGCCAGCCGTAAAGCGTCCCAGAATGCGATTGAAGCCTTCGGCAAACTGCTGCCGGAATTCCTGGGCGGCTCCGCTGACCTCGCGCCGAGCAACCTGACGCTCTGGTCCGGCTCTAAAGCCATCAATGAAGATGCCGCAGGCAACTACATTCACTACGGCGTGCGCGAATTCGGCATGACCGCCATCGCGAACGGTATCGCGCTGCACGGCGGTTTCCTGCCGTACACCTCGACCTTCCTGATGTTCGTGGAATATGCCCGTAACGCGGTGCGTATGGCGGCCCTGATGAAACAGCGCCAGGTAATGGTCTACACCCACGACTCTATCGGTCTTGGCGAAGATGGCCCGACTCACCAGCCGGTTGAACAGCTGGCGGCGCTGCGCGTGACCCCGAACATGAGCACATGGCGTCCGTGTGACCAGGTGGAATCCGCCGTGGCGTGGAAATACGCCGTTGAGCGCCACGATGGCCCGACCGCGCTGATTTTCTCCCGTCAGAACCTGGCGCAGCAGGAACGTAGCGAACAGCAGCTGGCGGACATCGCCCGCGGCGCGTACATCCTGAAAGATTGCGACGGTCAGCCGCAGCTTATCTTCATCGCGACCGGCTCTGAAGTTGAGCTGGCGGTGGCGGCTGCCGACAAACTGGCTGCGGAAGGCGTGAAAGCCCGCGTGGTATCCATGCCGTCTACCGATGTGTTCGACAAGCAGGATGCCGCATACCGCGAAGCGGTACTGCCGAAAGCCGTCAGCGCGCGCGTGGCTATCGAAGCCGGCATCGCCGACTACTGGTACAAATACGTGGGCCTGAACGGCGCCGTGGTCGGTATGACCACCTTCGGCGAATCCGCTCCGGCGGAGCTGCTGTTTGAAGAGTTCGGCTTCACCGTGGACAACGTGGTAAGCCAGGCGAAAGCGATTCTGTAATCGTCATCGCTGCTAAAACCGAACGGGAGGCCTCTGCGCCTCCCGTTTTTTTTAGCTAATCGCCGGGGTATTTCTCGCGCACGGCGCAGGCGAAAGCGGTATGGTCATAATCCGAAACAGGCCAGTCCGGGTAGTCCAGCAAGTCGTCTGCCATATCCTTAATCACCGTGTTTAGCTCAAGCGCCGCCAGCCACCGCTGCGGTATCGCCGTCACGCCATATTTCGCGCCAAGTAAATTCCCGGCGATAGCGCTGGTGGAGTCGGAGTCGCCACCGTGGTTGACCGCCATCAGTACGCCCTGTTCAAACGAGTCGGCCTTTAGCGCGCAGTAAAGCGCGATGGCGAGCGCCTCTTCGGCCACCCAGCCTTCGCCAAGCAGCGGGATCGCTTCCTGCGGCGTCATCGGCGCATCGGAAAGTGTGCGGGCCTGCGCCAGCGCGCGCAGCGTTTCGCCGTGCGCCGGGGTGTTTTTTAAAAGCGTCATTGCGCGCGTCAGCGCGTCGTTCAGTGATTCGCCCTGAACGAGTTGCCACACCAGCGCGGCCAGCACGCCGCCTGTGAGAGAGCCGGTCGGGTGCCCGTGTGTGATCGCCGCGAGCTGACAGCCGGTATCGAACGCCGCCTGTAGCGCGTCATCCGCCGGGTAGCGAACGAAAAACAGCCCTACCGGCGCTACGCGCATCACGCCGCCGCAGCCTTTGCTGTCGTTACGGGCGGGCTCGCCGAAATCACGCATTTCGCGTAGCGCATTCAGGCAGGTCGCGCCTGGCGCGCGCGGGTGGAAGAGAGCGTCATGCTGAATAAGCCAGCCGGAAAGCGAGGCGGCGCTCATCAGCCCGTGACGGTTGCGTTCGCCCTGGGTTATCAGCCAGCGCAGATACGCGTGCGCGGTCACGGGCCTGAACGACGGGCCGATGCCGCGCATCGCCGCGCGCATCCAGGCACGCAGCAGGCCTTCAGCGGTAAACAGCGCCATCTGGGTGTCGTCGGTGATTTTACCTTTGCCGCCCCAGGCGTGTTCGTAATCCGTTACGCCCTGCTCGCCGAAACGGGCGGTAATTTCCGACAGGCTCAAAAACTCCACCGGGCCGCCGAGCGCATCGCCCACACCGCCGCCCAGCATACAGCCCTGAAAACGCGCGCGCAGGTTCGCAAGCGTTGCCTGATTTTCGTACTCTTCTGGAGCCGCCATCCTCTTTCCTTTGTTATTCTGCCGCAGGCGCATTGTAGGACGCCGCGGCGGGCGCGTAACCCCTGGCATTCGCTGCCTTAGCCGTGTTTTCCTGCCCGGTATTCATAACCGGCGGTGCATCGGTAGAATTTATTCCAAAGAAAATGTGACGCAGGTCAGAAGTTGGTTTCATTTCGCGGCGTTATCATTCCTTTTATTCCATGTTTCGCTTATTCTTGCTGAAGCGTTTCAGTCGAATGATTGTTCGACAATCCATCAAACGGTTGTAGTTTGTGACGGGCGAGGATTCCCCTGAGAAGAGGGCTGCATTACTCTGTCTGCCTCTTCATTACCGGGATTCTGGCAGGAGATATATGACCTTACGCGTAGCGATTAATGGCTTCGGTCGCATCGGGCGCAACGTAGTTCGTGCGTTGTATGAGTCCGGCCGTCGCGCGGAAATCAGTGTCGTCGCCATCAATGAACTGGCCGACGCCGCAGGCATGGCGCATCTGCTGAAGTACGACACCAGCCATGGCCGCTTCGCATGGGATGTGCGTCAGGAAGGCGAGCAGCTCTGGATTGGCAATGACGTGATTCGTCTGCTGCATGAGCGTGACATCGTCGCGCTGCCCTGGAAGGCGCTGGATGTCGATGTCGTGCTCGACTGCACCGGCGTGTATGGCAGCCGCGCCGATGGTGTCGCCCATCTTGAGGCGGGCGCGCGCAAAGTGCTGTTCTCACACCCCGGCGACAACGACCTCGACGCGACGGTCGTCTACGGCGTCAACGAAGCGGCGCTGCGTCCTGAGCACCGCATTGTCTCCAACGCCTCCTGCACCACCAACTGCATTATCCCGATTATCAAGCTGATGGACGACGCGTTCGGCATTGAGTCCGGCACCGTGACGACTATTCATTCCGCCATGCACGATCAACAGGTTATCGACGCCTATCACCCGGATTTGCGCCGCACGCGCGCGGCCAGCCAGTCCATCATTCCGGTCGATACCCGGCTTGCGGCAGGCATAGCACGTATTTTTCCTAAATTTCATGACCGCTTTGAGGCTATCGCGGTGCGCGTGCCTACCATTAACGTGACTGCCATTGATTTAAGCGTGACGGTACAAAAACCGGTAAAAGCTTATGAAGTCAACCTGTTGCTGCAAAAAGCGGCACAGGAAGCATTTCATGGTATAGTTGACTATACGGAATTACCGTTGGTCTCAACAGATTTTAACCACGATCCGCACAGCGCCATTGTGGACGGCACCCAGACAAGGGTGAGTGGGGCGCACCTGATTAAAACGCTGGTCTGGTGCGATAACGAATGGGGCTTCGCTAACCGGATGCTCGACACCACGTTAGCGATGGCAGCTATTGGTTTCAGGTAAGATTTCATACGCAGCAGCCTTCAGGTCACGCGTATGGCGTCTGCAAAACTTTAAGAATCAACGAGAGGATTCACAATGTCTGTAATTAAGATGACCGATCTGGATCTGGCAGGTAAACGCGTTTTCATCCGCGCCGATCTCAACGTTCCGGTAAAAGAGGGGAAAGTGACCTCTGACGCGCGTATCCGCGCTTCTCTGCCGACCATTGAACTGGCTCTGAAACAGGGCGCTAAAGTCATGGTGACGTCCCACCTGGGTCGTCCGACCGAAGGCGAATACAACGAAGAATTCTCTCTGTTGCCGGTAGTTAACTACCTGAAAGACAAACTGAACGCGCCGGTTCGTCTGGTGAAAGACTACCTCGATGGCGTTGAAGTCGCTGAAGGCGAGCTGGTCGTTCTGGAAAACGTTCGCTTTAACAAAGGCGAGAAGAAAGACGACGAAGCGCTGGCGAAAAAATATGCCGCGCTGTGCGACGTATTCGTTATGGACGCTTTCGGCACCGCGCACCGCGCGCAGGCTTCTACTCACGGCATCGGCAAATTCGCTGATGTAGCATGCGCAGGCCCGCTGCTGGCAGAAGAGCTGGATGCGCTTGGCAAAGCGCTGAAAGAGCCGGCTCGCCCGATGGTCGCTATCGTTGGCGGCTCCAAAGTTTCTACCAAACTGACCGTGCTGGACTCTCTGTCCAAAATCGCTGACCAACTGATCGTCGGCGGCGGCATCGCTAACACCTTCGTGGCAGCCCAGGGCCATAACGTCGGTAAATCCCTGTACGAAGCGGATCTGGTTGATGAAGCCAAACGTCTGCTGACCCTTTGCGACATTCCGGTTCCGACCGACGTTCGCGTGGCGACGGAGTTCTCTGAAACCGCCACCGCAACCCTGAAATCCGTTTCTGACATCAAAGATGAAGAGCAGATCCTGGATATGGGCGACGTTTCCGCTGAGAAACTGGCTGAAATCCTGAAAAACGCCAAAACTATTCTGTGGAATGGCCCGGTTGGCGTATTCGAATTCCCGAACTTCCGTAAAGGCACCGAAATCGTGGCTCGCGCTATCGCGGAAAGCGACGCGTTCTCCATCGCGGGCGGCGGCGACACCCTGGCGGCTATCGATATGTTCGGCATCGCCGACAAGATCTCTTACATCTCCACTGGCGGCGGCGCGTTCCTCGAATTCGTGGAAGGCAAAGTACTGCCGGCAGTTGCGATGCTCGAAGAGCGCGCGAAGAAATAATTTAAGCAGGCGGGAGTTCCCGCCTGTTTTTCAGCGCGCCTGACAGCTCGCTTACCCTTTTCAACGGTCGAAGATACACATACAGGACAACGAAACATGTCTAAAATTTTTGATTTCGTCAAACCGGGCGTCGTCACTGGCGACGACGTACAGAAAGTATTCCAGGTAGCTAAAGAAAATAACTTCGCGCTGCCGGCAGTTAACTGCGTGGGTACCGATTCCATCAACGCCGTACTGGAAACCGCTGCGAAAGTGAAAGCGCCAGTTATCGTTCAGTTCTCCAACGGCGGCGCTGCGTTCATCGCAGGCAAAGGCTTTAAAGGCGAAGGCCAGCAGGCGGCTATTCTGGGCGCTATCTCTGGCGCGCATCACGTTCATCAGATGGCTGAACATTACGGCGTGCCGGTTATCCTGCATACCGACCACTGCGCCAAGAAACTGCTGCCGTGGATCGACGGCCTGCTGGACGCGGGTGAAAAACACTTCGCCGCTACCGGCAAACCGCTGTTCTCTTCTCACATGATTGACCTGTCTGAAGAGTCTCTGGAAGAGAACATCGAAATTTGCTCCAAATACCTGGCGCGTATGGCCAAAATGGGCATGACCCTGGAAATCGAACTGGGCTGCACCGGCGGTGAAGAAGATGGCGTGGACAACAGCCATATAGACGCTTCCGCACTCTACACCCAGCCGGAAGACGTTGACTACGCGTACACCAAACTGAACGCGATCAGCCACCGTTTCACCATCGCGGCGTCCTTCGGTAACGTACACGGCGTTTACAAGCCGGGTAACGTGAAACTGACCCCGACCATCCTGCGCGACTCTCAGGAATATGTTTGCAAGAAACATAACCTGCCGCACAACAGCCTGAACTTCGTGTTCCACGGCGGTTCCGGTTCTTCCGCTCAGGAAATCAAAGACTCCGTAAGCTACGGCGTTATCAAAATGAACATCGATACCGACACCCAGTGGGCTACCTGGGAAGGTATTCTGAAGTACTACAAAGAAAACGAAGCTTACCTGCAGGGCCAGTTGGGCAACCCGAAAGGCGAAGACCAGCCGAACAAGAAATACTACGATCCGCGCGTATGGCTGCGTGCTGCGCAGGCGAGCATGGTGACTCGTCTGGAGCAGGCATTCAAAGAGCTGAACGCTATCGACGTGCTGTAATCTTATTTACGGTATCGCCCAAAAGGCCCACCTCTGGTGGGCCTTTCTTTTTGCAATATCAACGTAATAGGAATCTGATTCGCGTCAGGCTGACTGGCAGAGCGCGGAGGTTTTGTTTACCCTTTAACAATCCTCGCTGCCTCAATCCGGCAGTTCATTACTCACCCGACCAGGGGAAAAGGATCGCGAATGGATGATTTACACGTAATAGACAGTATCAATAACGCTGGCGGCTGGCTGGTGCGCAATCAGGCGCTGTTGCTCAGCTATGCCGTGAATATTGTGGCGGCGATCGCCATTATTATTGTCGGGATGATCGTGGCGCGCGTGATTTCCAACGCCGTTAACCGCCTGATGCTTGCGCGTCATATCGACGCCACCGTGGCGGATTTCCTCTCTGCGCTGGTGCGTTACGGGATTATCGCCTTTACGCTGATTGCCGCGCTGGGGCGCGTCGGCGTGCAGACGGCGTCCGTTATCGCCGTGTTGGGTGCCGCCGGTCTGGCCGTGGGCCTGGCGTTGCAGGGCTCGCTTTCCAACCTCGCCGCAGGCGTGCTGCTGGTCACCTTCCGTCCGTTCCGCGCGGGCGAATATGTTGATCTCGGCGGCGTCGCCGGTTCCGTGCTTCACGTGCAGATCTTCTCTACCACGCTGCGTACGGCGGATGGCCGCATCGTCGTGGTGCCGAACGGCAAAATCATTGCGGGCAACATCATTAACTTCTCGCGTGAACCCGTGCGCCGTAACGAATTTATCATCGGCGTCTCTTACGACGCGGATATCGATAAAGTTCGCGCGCTACTGACGGAGATTATCGAATCTGACGATCGCATCCTGAAAGATCGCGAAATGACCGTGCGCATGAATGAGCTCGGCGCGTCCTCCGTAAACTTCGTGATCCGCGTCTGGAGTAAAAGCAGCGATCTGCAAAACGTGTACTGGGACGTGCTGGAGCGCATCAAGAAAACGCTGGATGCTAACGACATCGGCATTCCGTATCCGCAGATGGATGTGCACTACAAACCGGTGAAAAGCGACGCGCAGGAAAAAGCGCCACGAGCCGAGCCGCAGCCTGCGATCATTACGCAGCCTCAGGCTCCGCAGGAAAAACCGGCCGACGGCCAGTAACCTGCCAGACGGTCTGCCATGCGCAGGCCGTTTTTTATCCTCTCGCATTAGTTTTGCTTATTGATCATTAAAATTATTCGTTTTTTCTAATGTCGGCCAGCCTCTACACTTAACGCCTGAACCTCTCTTACCTGGGAAAACAACGTGTTAAGTTTTTATTTTCAGGGGCTTGCCCTGGGTGCGGCGATGATCCTGCCGCTCGGCCCGCAAAATGCCTTTGTGCTGAATCAGGGCATTCGTCGCCAGTATCATCTGATGATCGCCTCACTTTGCGCTCTGAGCGATATCATTCTTATCTGCGCCGGTATTTTTGGCGGCAGCGCGATTCTGATGCAGTCGCCCTGGCTGCTGGCGCTCGTCACCTGGGGCGGCGTGGCGTTTCTGCTCTGGTACGGTTTCGGCGCGCTGAAAACCGCGCTTGCCGGCAACCCTGAATTCGCCTCGGCGGCGGCGATGAAGCACGGCAGGCTGCGAATCATCACCACGATGCTTGCCGTCACCTGGCTTAACCCGCACGTGTACCTCGATACTTTCGTGGTGCTGGGCAGCCTCGGCGGGCAGCTTGACGCATTACCAAAACGCGCGTTCGCGCTGGGCACGATTAGCGCGTCGGTACTCTGGTTTTTCAGTCTGGCGCTGCTCGCCGCATGGCTTGCGCCGCGTCTGCGCACCGTTCGGGCGCAGCGGATGATTAATCTGCTGGTGGGGCTGGTGATGTGGTTTATCGCTTTCCAGCTGGCGCGAGAGGGGATAAGCCACCTGGCGACCCTCGGCCTCTAAGCCTTCTCTGATGGACATTCCGCGACGGGACGCTAAGCTTGCAGGCAGATGCCCGTCTGCTCTGACGGGCGGTTTCACTTGCACGCAGCATGGAGGAATAACAGTGAAGTTTAAAGTGATAGCCCTTGCGGCAATGATGGGTTTCGGCGCGGCCTCCGTTCAGGCGAATGAACTGCCCAACGGTCCGCATATCGTCACCTCCGGCACGGCGAGCGTGGACGCGGTGCCGGATATCGCGACGCTGGCGATTGAAGTGAATGTCTCCGCGAAAGATGCGGCTGGCGCGAAAAAACAGGCGGACGATCGCGTGGCGCAGTATCTGACGTTCCTGCAAAACAATGGCGTTGAGAAAAAAGATGTAAACGCCGCTAACCTGCGCACCCAGCCGGAGTATGAATATCTCAAGGATGGCAAAACTCAGCTGAAAGGCTACCGCGCGGTACGCACCGTGGAAGTCACGTTGCGCAAGCTCGATAAACTCAATGAACTGCTGGATGGCGCGCTGAAGGCCGGGCTGAATGAAATTCGCTCCGTGTCGTTAGCCGTGGCGCATCCGGATGAATATAAAGACAAAGCGCGTAAAGCCGCCATCGATGACGCGGTGCGTCAGGCGCAGCAGCTGGCCAGCGGCTTTAACAGCAAACTTGGCCCGGTGTACAGCGTGCGTTATCACGTCTCAAACTACCAGCCGACGCCGATGATGCGCATGATGAAAGCCGAAGCGGCCGCACCGGCTTCCGCCCAGGACACCTACGATCAGCAGACTATTCAGTTTGACGATCAGGTGGACGTGGTGTTTGAACTCCAGCCTTCCCAGGCCCAGAGCGGCACGGCGAACCAGAACGGTACGTCGAATCAGGGCACTGCGCCTGCGGCGACCAACGCGCCGTCGCAGCAGTAAACGAAAACCCGCCATCCGGCGGGTTTTTTAATCCTGACGCAGCACCTTACGCCCATAATCCAGCAGCGCGTCCGTGACCTTGCGCATCATGCGGCTCTCCGGCGCGAAGCGGTGCCAGAAAAGCATCCGGCGCTGATACAGCCCTGGCGTGAGATCGATAAGCTCGCCGCTTTGCAGCTCTTTTTCAATCTGCAGATGCGGGATCATACAGCACGTGGTGCCCTGACGCGCCAGCTGCACGAACGCCTCTGACGAGTTAACAATGTGACACGGCACGCTGCCGGGCGGCAGGTCGAAATTCTGCTGCAAAAACGCCTGGTGCATATCGTCGAGATGGTCGAACGCGACGGCGGGGGCTTTCAGCAGCGAGGCGCGGTTAACGCCGTTCGGGAAATAGCGATCGGCGAACGCTTTCGAGGCGACAAACAGATAATCCAGCGCGCCCAGTTGATCGACGAGACAGCTCGGCAGGGCCTGGGGCTGGATACTCACCGCGCCCACCACTTCGCCTCGGCGCAGCCGCTCCTGGGTGCGGGTTTCATCTTCCACCTGCAGGTTGAGACGCACCGGCGAATCGGCCAGCACCGGCGCCAGCGCGGGCAGCAGCCACGTCGCGAGACTGTCGGCGTTGACCGCAAGCGACAGCAGCAGCGGCGTCGAGCCGGTTTGCTCGTCGCCCAGCCACTCTTCTTCCAGCAACTCTACCTGACGCAGCAGCGCCAGCAGCTTTTGCCCCTGTTCGGTCGGACGCGGCGGCACGGTACGCACCAGCAGCGGCTGGCCGAATGTGTTCTCCAGCTGCTTGATACGTTGCGATACAGCGGACTGCGTAATACACAGCTTTTGTGCGGCGCGCTCAAAACCGCGCTCTCTTATCACCGCATCCAGCGCCTGTAGTGTTCGGTAGTCCGGGCGTTTCATCTCTGTGGTGTGCTCCCTGTCTCATTATCAGTCGCACTATGACATAAATTTGCGCGCTATACAGACCCAAACGCAAACATCGGATCTGTGCCGCAGAATGTCTGGTCCACTGGGCCGCGGCTTGTTCTATAATGCGCGACAGTTTTCACACCACAGGCAAAACTCTCATGACGCAGGATGAACTTAAAAAAGCCGTCGGCTGGGCCGCGCTTCAGTATGTCGAGCCAGGCACGATTGTCGGTGTCGGCACCGGCTCGACCGCCGCGCATTTTATCGACGCGCTGGGCACCATGAAAAACGAGATTGAAGGGGCGGTTTCCAGCTCCGACGCCTCGACCGAGAAGCTGAAAAGCTTAGGCATCACCGTTTTTGATCTCAATGAAGTCGACACGCTCGGCATCTATGTCGATGGCGCGGATGAGATAAACGGCCAGATGCAGATGATCAAAGGCGGCGGCGCGGCGCTGACCCGCGAGAAAATCATCGCGTCGGTCGCGCAGAAGTTCATCTGCATCGCGGATGCGTCGAAGCAGGTGGATGTGCTCGGCAACTTCCCGCTGCCGGTGGAAGTGATCCCGATGGCGCGAAGCGCCGTGGCGCGCCAGCTGGTGAAGCTCGGCGGGCGTCCGGAATACCGTCAGGGCGTGGTGACCGATAACGGCAACGTTATTCTCGACGTGCACGGTATGGCCATTCTCGACCCTGTCGCGCTGGAGAATGCGATTAACGCCATTCCGGGCGTGGTGACAGTCGGGCTGTTTGCGAACCGCGGCGCGGATGTGGCGCTCATCGGCACCGCAGATGGCGTGAAAACCATCGTGAAATGATCTGACCGGGGCGCGCAGGCGCCCCGCTGCGAAAAAAATTTTCCCTGCGTTAAATTTGGTGACATCTCTCACATTTTTGTTTCCATCCTGTTAATCCTTCCGTCATATTTCTGCCATGCCATATTTTGTCCTGCCTTTTATCTCTCCGTGATATTTCTTCAACATCGCGACGCAAACGTTCATATTGCCGGGAACGCAAATTTTGATATGTTGACAGAAGGCTGGCTTATTTCAGCTTCATAACAGTTCAGACAAGACAGGGTCGGGAAATGGCAAAAGTATCGCTGGAGAAAGACAAAATTAAATTCTTGCTGGTGGAAGGCGTTCACCAGAAAGCCATCGATAGCCTGCGCGCCGCAGGTTATACCAACATTGAATATCACAAGGGCGCGCTCGACAGCGAGCAGCTGAAAGCGTCCATCCGCGATGCGCATTTTATCGGCCTGCGATCCCGTACTCATCTGACTGAAGAGATTTTCGCCGCTGCGGAAAAACTGGTGGCGGTCGGCTGCTTCTGCATCGGCACCAACCAGGTGGATCTGGACGCGGCGGCGAAGCGCGGCATTCCGGTTTTTAACGCGCCGTTCTCCAACACCCGCTCGGTGGCTGAACTGGTGATCGGCGAGCTGCTGCTGCTGCTGCGCGGTATTCCGGAAGCAAACGCCAAAGCGCATCGCGGTATCTGGAACAAACTGGCGGCAGGCTCTTATGAGGCACGCGGCAAAAAGCTGGGGATTATCGGCTACGGCCATATCGGCACCCAGCTCGGCATCCTGGCGGAATCGCTGGGCATGAACGTCTTTTTCTATGATATTGAAAGCAAGCTGCCGCTCGGTAACGCCACGCAGGTACAGCATCTCTCCGATCTGCTTAATATGAGCGACGTGGTCAGCCTGCACGTGCCGGAAAACGCGTCGACCAAAAACATGATTGGCGCCGAAGAGCTGGCGCTGATGAAGCCCGGCGCGCTGCTGATCAACGCCGCGCGCGGCACCGTGGTCGACATTCCGGCGCTCTGCGAGGCGCTTTCCAGCAAACATCTGGCGGGCGCGGCGATTGACGTATTCCCGGTCGAGCCTGCGACCAACAGCGATCCGTTTAATTCGCCGCTGTGCGAGTTCGACAACGTGATCCTGACGCCGCACATCGGTGGTTCAACGCAGGAAGCGCAGGAGAATATCGGTCTGGAAGTGGCGGGCAAGCTCGCGAAATACTCCGACAACGGCTCCACGCTCTCGGCGGTGAATTTCCCGGAAGTTTCTCTGCCGCTGCACGGCGGCAGCGTCAGCCGTCTGCTGCATATTCACGAAAACCGTCCGGGCGTCCTGACCGCCATCAACCAGATTTTCGCCGAGCAGGGCATCAACATCGCCGCGCAGTTCCTGCAAACCACCCCGCAGATGGGCTATGTGGTTATCGATGTCGACGCGCCGGAAGAGGTGGCGAACAGAGCGCTGCAAAGCATGAAGGCTATTCAGGGCACTATCCGCGCTCGTCTGCTTTATTAATGGTGCGTGCCGGGTGGCGTGACGCTGCCTGATCTGCACTCTCCGTGCGAAAGCCGGGTCGCTTGATTGCGGCCCGGCTTTTCTTTTACCAGCGCCAGGTTTGCGTTGGCGTTATCACCGCAGGCAGCGGAATATCCCACTCTTCCACCGGCAGGCGCTCTACCTGCTGGCAGTCGTGCGCGTAACCGACCGGGAAGAATCCGTGGTCGCGCCAGTGTTGCAGGGTGCGATCGTAAAAACCGCCGCCCATGCCGAGGCGCTGGCCCGCGCGGTCAAACGCTACCAGCGGCGTGACCAGCACGTCGAGCCTGTCGAGCGGCAATACATGGCGCACATCGAGCGCGGGCTCAAGAATTTTCAGACGATTGGTGGAAAGCAGGCTGTCCGGCAGATAGCGCAGAAATAAAAGATTGCCGAGGCTGAAAGGGTGGAGCACGGGCAGGTACACCTGTTTCCCGGCGCGCCACAGGCCTTCAATCAGCGGACGGGTGTCGAGCTCGCCATCGAACGAGAGAAACACGGCGACGGTGCGCGCTTCCATAACCGGTGCGAAGCCCAGCATACGTGCGGCGGCTCGCTCGGCGAAATGCGCCTGCTGTTCGGCCGTCAGCGCGCGGCGCTGTTGACGTATAGTTTTACGGATCTGTTGTCGGAGGTCTGTACTGACAGGAAGTTGATTCATGGTAGTAAAAAGAAGGGGAATCTCCGAGATGCCGCCGCAGGCTGTAACCCTTGAACCCGTGGTTCAAGGTGAATGCGTCGTCACGGTTTTAAGGCTTCTCGGACGAACCGAGCATGCTCACCAACCGTGGAGCGTCACATTCTGTTTTTTTGAAATATCGGCTCAGGGGACTGGCCCGCTTGCGAACATCTCAGAGAAATTTTTTCTTCACGGTCACTCTACCATAGTAAACCCTGAAGCGTTATTCAAACTTTGGCTCCGCTCTTTCACTTATGCGACCTTGCTCAAGTAATGCTTGCTCAATGGTCTGCTGGAGCATCCGGATACGCTGTTCCATGTTGGCCGCGTAGTCTCGGGTTTTCACTTTTTCCTGAGCCAGTTCATAACAGATGTTCAGTGCTGCGATGAAAACTAACTGCTCAGTATTGGTGACTCTAGTGCGAACTTTCAGATCTTGCAACCGTTGATTCAGCTCGTCCGCAGCCTGATTCAGTGCATCTCGCTGTTCAGGCGGGCAATTCACCCGTAGTGAACGGCCAAAAATTTGGATATCGACTGGTTGTGCAGACATTCCACTTTCCTGCTGTTGACTCGCCAACCATTCGCGCCGGGGCTGCGAAGGGGCGACACTATAGCTACCCTGATATGAAGACACAAGCCCTTTTCTGGTATCACCAGGGCACGAAGTGGTAGCATAACACGAACTCATCCTCCCAACGACGACGAATGCGCATGTCTATACAGAACGAAATGCCTGGTTACGACGAAGTCGGCCAGTTGCTCAATCAGCAAGGCGTGGGCCTGACCCCCGCAGAAATGCACGGCCTTATCAGTGGGATCCTGTGCGGCGGCAACCATGACAGCAGCTGGCAACCGCTGCTGCATGACCTCACCAACGAGGGCCTGGCGTTCGGCCAGCAGCTCGCGCAGGCGCTGCGTCAGCTGCACGCCGCCACCAGCGATACGCTGGAGGATGACGGTTTCCTGTTCCAGCTCTGGCTGCCGGACGGCGATGATGTCTCAGTTTTCGACCGCGCCGACGCGCTGGCAGGCTGGGTCAACCATTTCCTGCTGGGCCTTGGCGTGACGCAGCCGAAGCTCGATAAAATCACTGGCGAAACCGGCGAGGCTATCGACGATCTGCGCAACATCGCCCAGCTCGGCTATGACGAAGGCGAAGATCAGGAGGAACTGGAGATGTCGCTTGAGGAGATAGTCGAGTATGTGCGCGTTGCGGCGCTGCTCTGCCATGACACCTTTACGCGCCAGACGCCCACTGCGCCAGAAGTGAAAAAGCCGACGCTTCACTAAAATTCGTTTACTCAGGAGGTGCAATGACACAGCAAGAGTTTCTGCGACGCCGTCAGGCGTTGCTGGCGAAAATGGCGCCCGCCAGCGCGGCGCTGATCTTTGCCGCGCCGCAAGCGACGCGCAGCGCCGACAGCGAATATCCGTATCGCCAGAGCAGCGATTTCTGGTACTTCACCGGCTTTAACGAGCCTGAAGCCGTGCTGGTGCTCATCAAAAGCGATGAGACCCACAGCCACAGCGTTATCTTCAACCGTCTGCGCGATAAAACCGCGGAGATCTGGTCTGGCCGTCGTCTCGGGCAGGATGCGGCACCGGCGAAGCTTGGTGTTGACCGTGCGCTGGCCTATAACGAAATCGACGAGCAGCTCTATCAGCTGCTCAACGGGCTGGATGTGGTCTATCACGCGCAGGGCGAATACGCCTACGCCGACACCATCGTTTTCGCCGCGCTCGATAAGCTGCGTCGCGGTTCGCGTCAGAACCTCTCGGCACCCGCCACGCTCACCGACTGGCGTCCCTGGGTACACGAATTGCGCCTGTTTAAATCCCCGGAAGAGCTGGCTGTGATGCGCCGCGCCGGTGAAATCAGCGCGCTGGCGCATACCCGCGCCATGCAAAAATGCCGTCCTGGCATGTATGAATATGAGCTGGAAGGCGAAATTCTGCATGAATTCACCCGCCACGGCGCGCGTTTCCCTTCCTATAACACCATCGTGGGCGGCGGCGAAAACGGCTGCATCCTCCATTACACCGAAAACGAAAGCCAGCTGCGCGACGGCGATCTGGTCCTGATCGACGCCGGATGCGAATACCGGGGCTACGCGGGCGATATCACTCGCACCTTTCCGGTAAACGGCAAATTTACCCCGGCTCAGCGCGCCGTCTACGACATCGTGCTGGAGTCGCTGGAAACCGCGCTGCGTCTCTTCCGTCCCGGCACGTCGATCCAGGACGTCACCGGCGATGTCGTACGCGTGATGGTCAAAGGGCTTATCGGACTTGGCATTTTGCAGGGCGATGTGGAACAGCTGGTCGCCGATAACGCGCATCGTCCGTACTTTATGCACGGGCTCAGCCACTGGCTGGGGCTCGATGTGCACGATGTGGGATTCTACGGCCCGGATCGCTCGCGCATTCTGGCGCCGGGCATGGTCATTACCGTTGAGCCGGGCCTCTATATCGCACCGGACGCCGACGTGCCGGAGGCGTATCGCGGCATCGGCATTCGTATCGAAGACGATATCGTCATCACCGAGACCGGTAACGAAAACCTCACCGCCAGCGTCGTAAAATCAGCAGATGACATCGAAGCGCTGATGGCGGCGGCGCGGCGCTTATGAGCGTGATTATCGCAGGCGGCGGCATGGCTGGCGCGACGCTCGCGCTGGCTATCTCCCGCTTCACTCACGGCGCGCTGCCGGTACACCTGGTGGAAGCCAGCGCGCCGGAATCCGCCGCGCATCCGGGCTTTGATGCCCGCGCCATCGCGCTTGCTGACGGCACCTGCCGGGAGCTCGCGCGCGTCGGCGTCTGGCAGGCGCTCGCCTCCTGCGCCACGCCTATTACCACCGTTCACGTTAGCGACCGCGGTCACGCCGGTTTTGTGACGCTCAACGCGCGCGATTACCAGACGCAGGCGCTGGGCAACGTAGTCGAATTACACGACGCCGGACAGCGGCTTTTCAGCCTGTTGCGTAAAGCGCCAGGCGTTCATCTGCATTGTCCGGCCCGCGTGGTGACCATTACGCGTAGTGAAGGAGCGGTCAGCGTGCAGCTTGATAGCGGCGAAACGCTGGAAGGGCAGATACTGGTCGCCGCCGACGGGTCGCGGTCGTCCATCGGCGCGCAGTGCGGCATCGAATGGCGTCAGCAGCCTTATCATCAGGCGGCGATTATCGCCAATGTCGCGACCGCGGTGCCCCATCAGGGCCGCGCGTTTGAACGTTTCACCGAGCACGGTCCGCTGGCGCTATTGCCAATGTCCGGGGGGCGCAGCTCGCTGGTCTGGTGCCATCCGCTGGATAAACAGGCGCAGGTGCTGGGCTGGAGCGATGAGCGCTTCTGCCAGGAGTTACAACACGCCTTCGGCTGGCGGCTCGGTCGCATCACGCACGCGGGCGCGCGCAGCGGTTATCCGCTCGCGTTAAGCCTTGCCTCACGCGTGATTTCGCACCGCACGGTGCTTGTCGGCAACGCCGCCCAGACGCTGCATCCGATCGCCGGTCAGGGCTTTAACCTCGGTCTGCGCGATGTCATGACGCTCGCCGAGACGCTGGCGCAGGCGTTCGCGCACGGTCAGGATATCGGCGCCTGGCCGGTGTTAAGCGCGTATCAGCAGCGCCGCGAGCAGGATAAAGCCGCGACGATCGGCGTTACCGACGGGCTGGTGCAGCTTTTCGCCAACCGCTGGTCGCCGCTGGTCGTCGGGCGCAACCTTGGCCTGATGGCGATGGATCTATTTACCCCGGCGCGTGACGCGCTGGCCAGACGCACCCTGGGTTGGGTGGCGCGCTAAGGAGTCGAATGTGCAAAGTGTAGATGTAGCGATTGTCGGCGGCGGCATGGTCGGGCTGGCGGTGGCCTGCGGGCTGGAGGGCAGCGGGCTGCGCGTCGCGGTGCTCGAACAGCGCGCGCCGCAACCGCTGGAGGCGGGCGCGCCACCGGCGCTGCGCGTCTCGGCGATTAACGCCGCCAGCGAAGCGCTCCTCAAACGGCTTGACGTCTGGGAGACCATCACCCGCGATCGTGCCGCGGCCTATCACGGTATGGAAGTCTGGGAAAAAGACAGCTTCGGGCGCATCGCGTTTGACGACGCGTCGTTCGGCTTTAGTCATCTCGGGCACATTATCGAAAACCCGGTTATTCACCATGCGCTCTGGCAAAAGGCGCAGCAGTGTAAATCCGTGACGCTGATGGCGCCCGCGACGCTGCAACAGGTCGCCTGGGGTGAAAACGAAGCCTTTATCACGCTCGAAGACGGCAACATGCTGACGGCGCGTCTGGTCGTGGGCGCGGATGGCGCGAACTCCTGGCTGCGCGCGAAGGCGGAGATCCCGCTGACGTCCTGGGATTACCAGCATCATGCGCTGGTCGCCACCATCCGCACCGATGAGCCGCACGGCGGCGTGGCGCGACAGGTATTTCACGGCGACGGCATTCTGGCGTTCCTGCCGCTGGGCGATCCGCATCTTTGCTCCATCGTCTGGTCGCTCTCGCCGCAGGAGGCGGATCGGATGCAGCAGGCCCCCGCGTCTGCGTTTAATCAGGCGCTCTGTGTGGCGTTCGATAACCGTCTGGGCCTGTGCGCGCTGGAAGGCGAGCGTCAGGTCTTTCCGCTCACCGGGCGCTATGCGCGTCAGTTCGCCGCGCACCGTCTGGCGCTTGTCGGCGACGCCGCGCACACCATTCATCCGCTGGCCGGGCAGGGGGTTAACCTCGGCTTTATGGACGCGGCTGAACTGATAAGCGAACTGGGTCGCCTGCATCAGCAGGGCAAAGATATCGGTCAGCATCTCTATCTGCGCCGCTACGAGCGCAGCCGCAAGCACGCCGCCGCGATGATGCTGGCGGGCATGCAGGGGTTTCGCGAACTCTTCTCCGGCTCCAACCCGGCGAAAAAGCTGCTGCGCGATCTGGGCTTAATGTTTGCCGATAAACTGCCGGGCGTTAAACCGCAGCTGATTCGCCAGGCGATGGGGCTGAATGACCTGCCCGAGTGGTTGCGTTAACTGCGTCACACTTCTCTTTCCGCAACCCGGAAAGAGAAGTCTCTCCCCGTTTGAAATATTCTAATTTCACCCTGTTTTTCGGATTAGTTTTTTTAATCTCTGCTTTTTTGCGTCGTCGTTATTTTTCCCTCAAAACAGCGATTTCTGCCCGGTTATTTTGAAAAGACGGCAGACCGTTAGCGTTTCACCCACACCTGAAACCATTCAGGCAGTGTTTAATTCTGTCGCCCCCAAAGCCTTTTCTGGTCATAAGCTAATCTGATGGCTCAGTTCAGCTTATGGTTTACGCCCCCGTTCGGTGATAAGTTCGAACGCAAGATAACGTTTGCGTCGCCGCCGGGATCGGCGTCGGCGCCGGGTTTCATTCAGGGCGTTTCGCCGTCTGAAACCCACACCAACCCGGCTGACAGAATGAGGAAAAGATGGCTCAACAAACCCCGTTGTATGAACAGCACAACCTCTGCGGCGCGCGCATGGTGGATTTCCACGGCTGGATGATGCCGCTGCACTACGGCTCGCAGATTGACGAACACCATGCGGTGCGCAACGACGCGGGGATGTTTGATGTCTCCCACATGACCATCGTCGACTTGCGCGGCGCGCGCACCCGCGATTTCCTGCGCTACCTGCTGGCAAACGACGTGGCGAAGCTGACCCAGCCGGGTAAAGCGCTCTATACCGCGATGCTCAACGCCTCTGCCGGAGTGATTGATGACCTCATTGTTTACTTCATGACGGAAGACTATTTCCGCCTGGTAGTGAACTCCGCCACCCGCGAAAAAGACCTCGCCTGGATCAACGAGCATGCCGAGCCTTACGGCGTCGCCGTTACCGTGCGCGACGATCTCTCCCTTATCGCCGTTCAGGGCCCGAACGCGAAGGCCAAAGCCGCCACGCTGTTTAACGATGCGCAGCGCAAGGCCGTCGAAGGCATGAAGCCGTTCTTCGGCGTGCAGGCAGACGAGCTGTTTATCGCCACCACCGGGTATACCGGCGAAGCGGGTTATGAAATCGCGATGCCCAATGAAAAAGCGGCCGGGTTCTGGAGCCAGCTGGTGGAAGCGGGTGTGAAGCCCTGCGGCCTCGGCGCGCGCGACACGCTGCGCCTTGAGGCGGGTATGAATTTGTATGGTCAGGAGATGGACGAGGGCGTTTCGCCGCTCGCCGCCAACATGGGCTGGACGATCGCCTGGCAGCCGGAAGACCGCGATTTCATCGGTCGCGACGCGCTGGAAGCCCAGCGTGATAACGGCACCGAACAGCTCGTGGGCCTGGTAATGACCGAAAAAGGCGTGCTGCGTAACGATCTGCCGGTGCGTTTCACTGACGCCCAGGGCAACGCCTGCGAAGGCATTATCACCAGCGGCACGTTCTCGCCGACGCTTGGCTACAGCATTGCGCTGGCTCGCGTTCCGGCGGGTATCGGCGATACTGCCATTGTGCAGATCCGCAACCGCGAAATGCCCGTGAAGGTCACTAAACCCGTTTTCGTGCGCGCCGGTAAACCGGTCGCGCAGTAAGTTTTGTTATCAGGAGAGAAGCAATGAGCAATGTGCCAAACGAACTGAAATACAGCAAAGAACACGAATGGCTGCGTAAGGAAGCGGACGGTACTTACACCGTCGGGATCACCGAGCACGCGCAGGAACTGCTGGGCGACATGGTGTTTGTTGATTTGCCAGATGTCGGTTCGGCCGTCAGCGCGGGCGACGACTGCGCCGTGGCGGAGTCCGTAAAAGCCGCCTCTGACATCTACGCGCCGGTCAGCGGCGAGATCGTGGCTGTCAACGACGCGCTGAGCGACGCGCCTGAACTGGTCAACAGCGAGCCGTACGGCCAGGGCTGGATTTTCAAAATCAAAGCCAGCGACGAGGCCGAAGTGGCCGCGCTGCTGGATGCCAGCGCGTATGAAGCGCTGTTAGAAGACGAGTAATTCGCGTCCCGGCCCCTGAGTTACGCTCAGGGGCCAGCGTAAGCGCCGCGCTGCGCGCCGCTCCCGTCGGGAGCACGACTTACCATCGCATTAATTTGCCTCACTGCACGTTTCAGGAAATATCGCCCATGACCCAGACCCTGAGCCACCTGGAAAATCGCGACGCTTTTATCGGGCGTCATATCGGACCGGGTGTTGACCAGCAGCAGGAGATGCTGCGCACCGTTGGCGCCGACTCGCTGGATGCGCTGATTTCGCAAATCGTTCCTGCGGATATCCAGCTTGAGACGCCGCCTGATGTCGGCAACGCCGCGACCGAATTCGCCGCGCTGGCGGAGCTCAAAGCCATCGCCGGGCGCAACAAGCGCTTTAAAAGCTATATCGGTATGGGTTACGCCGCGGTGCACACGCCGCCGGTCATCCTGCGCAACATGCTGGAAAACCCAGGCTGGTACACGGCCTATACGCCTTACCAGCCGGAAGTGTCTCAGGGACGTCTCGAAGCGCTGCTTAATTTCCAGCAGGTGACGCTGGATCTGACCGGGCTCGATATCGCCTCCGCCTCGCTGCTTGATGAAGCGACCGCTGCGGCGGAAGCGATGGCGATGGCGAAGCGCGTCAGCAAGCTTAAAAACGCCAATCGTTTCTTTGTCGCGGCGGATGTACACCCGCAGACGCTGGATGTGGTGCGCACCCGTGCCGAAACCTTCGGTTTTGACGTGATAGTCGATGACGCGCAAAAGGCGCTCGATCATCAGGATCTGTTTGGCGTGCTGTTGCAGCAGGTCGGCACCACCGGCGAAGTGCATGACTATCGCGAACTGATGAGCGAGCTGAAATCCCGCAAAGTGATTGTGAGCGTGGCGGCAGATTTCATGGCGCTGGTGCTGCTGACGGCGCCGGGCAAACAGGGCGCGGATATTGTCTTCGGCTCCGCCCAGCGTTTCGGCGTGCCAATGGGCTACGGCGGCCCGCATGCGGCGTTCTTTGCCGCCAGCGATGAATTTAAACGCTCTATGCCCGGGCGCATCATCGGCGTGTCGAAAGATGCCGCCGGTCGCACCGCGCTGCGCATGGCGATGCAAACCCGCGAGCAGCATATTCGCCGCGAGAAAGCGAACTCCAACATCTGTACCTCGCAGGTGCTGCTGGCCAATATCGCGAGCCTTTACGCCGTGTTCCACGGCCCGGAAGGGCTAAAGCGCATCGCCAGCCGCATTCACCGTTTTGCCGATATCCTGGCGGCGGGTCTGCAACGCAAAGGGCTGAAGCTGCGTCACGCCACCTGGTTTGACACGCTGTGCGTTGAGGTTGCCGATAAAGCCGCCGTGCTGGCGCGCGCGCAGGCGCACGAAATCAACCTGCGCAGCGATATTCCCGGCGCGGTCGGTATCACGCTTGATGAAACCACCACCCGTACTGACGTTCAGGCGCTGCTGCGCGTCGTGACCGGCGATGACGCGCAGGTCGATATCGACGCGCTGGATAAAGAAGTCGCGCACGACAGCCGCTCCATTGCGCCCGCAATGCTGCGCGACGACGCCATCCTGACGCATCCGGTCTTTAACCGCTACCACAGCGAAACCGAGATGATGCGCTATATGCACAGCCTTGAGCGTAAGGATCTGGCGCTGAACCAGGCGATGATCCCGCTCGGCTCCTGCACCATGAAGCTCAACGCGGCGGCGGAGATGATCCCGATCACCTGGCCGGAATTCGCCGAGCTGCATCCGTTCTGCCCGGCCGATCAGGCCGAAGGATATCTGCAGATGATCAGCCAGCTCTCCGACTGGCTGGTGAAACTCACCGGTTATGACGCGCTCTGCATGCAGCCGAACTCCGGCGCGCAGGGCGAGTACGCGGGTCTGCTGGCGATTCGCCACTATCACGAAAGCCGTAACGAAGGCCATCGCGATATCTGTCTCATTCCGAGCTCCGCGCATGGCACCAACCCGGCCTCAGCGCAGATGGCGGGGATGCAGGTGGTGGTGGTCGCCTGTGATAAACAGGGCAACATCGACCTCGCCGATCTGCGTGTGAAGGCCGAAACGGCGGGCGATAAGCTCTCCTGTATTATGGTGACGTACCCGTCCACCCACGGCGTGTATGAAGAAACTATTCGTGAAGTCTGCGATATCGTGCATCAGTATGGCGGCCAGGTTTATCTCGACGGCGCCAACATGAACGCCCAGGTAGGTATCACGTCGCCGGGCTACATCGGCGCGGATGTCTCGCATCTTAACCTGCATAAAACGTTCTGCATTCCGCACGGCGGCGGCGGTCCGGGCATGGGGCCGATTGGCGTGAAAGCGCATCTGGCGCCGTTCGTCCCTGGCCACAGCGTCGTGCAGATTGAAGGTATGCTGACCTCACAGGGAGCGGTGTGCGCCGCCCCGTTCGGCAGCGCGTCGATTCTGCCGATAAGCTGGATGTATATCCGCATGATGGGCTCAGAAGGGCTGAAAAAGGCGAGCCAGACGGCGATCCTTAACGCCAACTACATCGCCAGCCGTCTGAAAGACGCCTATCCGGTGCTCTATACGGGCCGCGATGGCCGCGTGGCGCATGAATGTATTCTCGATATTCGTCCGCTGAAAGAGACCACCGGCATCAGCGAACTGGACATCGCCAAGCGTCTTATCGACTACGGTTTCCACGCGCCGACCATGTCTTTCCCGGTCGCAGGCACGCTGATGGTTGAGCCGACGGAATCGGAAAGCAAAACCGAGCTGGACCGCTTTATCGACGCGATGCTGGCTATTCGCGGCGAAATCGACCGCGTGGCGCAGGGCGAATGGCCGCAGGATGACAACCCGCTGGTCAACGCGCCGCACGTACAGCGCGAACTGGCGCAGGCGTGGGAACACGCTTACAGCCGCGAGCTGGCGGCATTCCCGGCAGGTTTCGAGAATAAGTACTGGCCGACCGTGAAGCGTCTCGATGACGTCTACGGCGACCGTAATCTGTTCTGCTCCTGCGTGCCGATGAGCGAGTATCAGTAACGTTCGGGTTAACGCAATCGCACGACAAAGGGCGCTTCGGCGCCCTTTTTTATTCGGCTGCATCCAGTGCCACACCTGGCTACCTGATTTGTAGAGTGTCCCTGCGTTACGCATAGCGGTAAGTTATCGGGCTAACTCTTATGCAGAAAAGCCTGCTGTACCACACGACGAAAAAGGAAAAATATGTCTATTGCACTGGTTACCGGCGCGAGCCGCGGCATTGGCAGGGCGACGGCGCTGCTGCTGGCCACGCAGGGTTATACCGTAGCAGTCAATTATCTCAGTAACGCCGCGGCGGCGCAGGAAGTGGTTGACGCGATTACCGCCAGCGGCGGGAGGGCCTTTAGCGTGCAGGCGGATATCAGCGACGAGCGGCAGGTGATGGCGATGTTCGCGACCCTCGACGAGCAGGGCGAGCCGTTAACCGCGCTGGTCAATAACGCCGGCGTTCTGTTTACCCAGTGCATGACAGAGAACCTGACCGCCGAGCGTATCAACAAGGTGCTGGCTACCAACGTTACCGGCTATTTTCTTTGCTGCCGCGAGGTGGTGAAGCGCATGGCGCATCATCACGGCGGGCTGGGCGGCGCGATAGTGAATGTCTCGTCCGCCGCGTCGCGTCTTGGCGCGCCTGGCGAGTATGTCGATTACGCCGCCTCAAAAGGGGCGGTGGATTCGTTGACCATCGGGCTGTCGCTGGAAGTCGCCGCGCAGGGCATCCGCGTTAACGGCGTGCGGCCAGGACTTATTTATACCGATATCCACGCCTCCGGCGGCGAGCCCGGACGCGTCGATCGCGTGAAATCCGCGTTGCCGATGCAACGCGGTGGGCAGCCGGAAGAAGTGGCCGAAGCCATCGCGTGGCTGCTCAGCGACAAAGCCTCGTACGTGACGGGGAGTTTTCTCGATCTCGCGGGTGGGAAATAGGGGCGTTTGACTGGGGCTGGCGGGTGCGCTGCGCTTACCCGCCCTACAGGACATGCATCATCCACATTGTAGGGGCAGGTAAGCGCAGCGCACCCGCCATTCATGACCAGAGAAGCGTTCTGTTAGTTGTAGGGCAGGTAAGCAAAGCGCACCCGCCACCATGCCAGCCTGCGGCGGTTTACACCCTCTCCCTACGGGGAGAGGGTCGGGTTGACAGATCAGAGCGACTCGCCGTTGCTCGCAATCACCCCCTGATACCACGCAAAACTTTTCTTGCGCGAACGGGACATGTCGCCCGTGCCATCATCGTGTTTGTTCACATAGATAAAACCGTAGCGCTTGCTGTACTGCCCGGTGGTGAACGACACGCAGTCGATGCAACCCCATGGCGTATAGCCCAGCAAATCAACGCCGTCGTAAGTCACCGCTTTCATCATCTGTTCGATATGGGCGCGCAGATAGTCGATGCGGTAGTCGTCGTTGATGCTGCCGTCTTCTTCCACCTTATCGTACGCGCCAAAGCCATTTTCGACGATAAACAGCGGCTTCTGGTAACGCTCATACAGCTCGCACAGCGCATAACGCAGGCCTACCGGGTCAATCTGCCAGCCCCAGTCCGACGCCTTCACATGCGGGTTCGGCACGCTGCCCTGGAAACCGCTGAGCGCGTCGCCGCTGCCGCCGGCGG
>Ga0157365_10000011_pt1 | contig 132481 bp, 137 predicted proteins | sample AttsexASBM3_FD_111478 | JGI IMG/M metagenome (GOLD analysis project Ga0157365, IMG submission 111478) | Fungus gardens microbial communities from leaf cutter ant in Ribeirão Preto, State of São Paulo, Brazil - Atta sexdens ASBM3 | ecosystem: Host-associated > Fungi > Mycelium > Unclassified ...
CCCGGGATTTTTTCATTCGGAGGAAATAACGAAGGGGATTACATATCCCGTGGCGTGGTATTTACAAAGGATCTGTCTGCAGATTTACTCATCGAAACCGAAGGCCAGCCGATCGACTTCTTCACACGTATAGTGCTGATACTGTTGCACAACCACTGTGAAGACTGCTTTGAGTTCACTTCATCAGCAGGTGGCGTAAGCTGGTCTCTGCCTGTTCGCTGGGCGATACGGCATCGGCTCATTGCTGATAGCGATGCGCCACAACAATTCTGCACGGACAATTTTATCACCGGGGCTGCTGATGAGTTGCTTATCAGAAATGTTTCCGGAGCTGAGCGTCCATTTACAACGGCAGACTGGGGACTTGTTTCAGAGTTTGAGTTTTTCCTTGAAGAACTGAAAAACGGTAAGCGCTGATCCGGCAATCGTCCTAACCTAACCCAATGGGGATTTACGTCCCCCTGGGCGGTAAATCCCCCTTTTAATGGAGATTTACCATGCCACTTACACCAACCGAGCCTCTGGTCCTTCCGGGCGTTTACCAGTTTGAGCAGCGAGCGTCCATAAATGATGAACAGTGGTTCAGATTTACCGGCGCAGTTAAAGAAGCATTCTGGCTTCTTCCCGCTCAGCTCCGGCCTTACAAGCAGCTTGGTTTTGACATGAACCGCGCGTCAGAACTTTTTGACGAAGAGGGTTCGGTCACGTTCAACCATAAGGACGGCGAAGGCTACTGCCTCAATCCGTTCTACCTCAGGCAGACGCTTTCGGATAATTTTCGGACATACCGTAAAGTGGAGAGCCAGCGATGCAAGCAGGATTTATTTGTGCGCATCGTGCTGGTTCTTTTGCATAACCTATGCCCCGAAAGCTATTACATAACCAGTTCCTGTCCGCAAAGCTGGCATTTCGCGCAGCGTTGGCTGGCATGGAATATGGATATGTTCACCAAAGCACCTGAAAAAATACCGGCATCGTTTGTTATACCCGGCGCAATTGAACACCTGCTACTGGTAAAAACCTCCGGTCCCGGCAAGCAGGTCACCACTGAAGAATGGGAGGCGATATCAGGCATTGAGTTCTGGCTTGCCCATCAGCACAACAGCTGACCTGTATACCCATCCTTCCGGGATTTGCTCTCCGGAAGGAGGCAGATCCCGCTATTACAGCAGGTGACTCTATGTTTACTTTCAACAGTGACGCGCTCGCGCAGCTGTTTCATGAAACCTACCATCAGGCTATGTCAGTCAGGCTTGTTATCTGTTCGCAGGAAGGTTTGTTCCTGGAGTTCAGGAACGGACTACCCGGTCAGCTTTTCTACCGCAAAGCGCGTATTTATGCGCTTGAATACAGCGGTGGCAGTAGCGACCCCGGCGTGCAGGTCGAACTGAAATTTGGTCAGATCTCTGAAGAATACGGGCTCATTGTCAATGACCCTGCCTTTTTCAGCGCAATGACGGCTAATGACAAAGTGGTTGTTCTGTCTGTCCGCTCCGCGTACCAGCTGAAACGCAAATCCATCAGCTGGCTGAGTCAGCGTAAGCTTGCGTTGTTCAGGGAGCGGATGGACATAATGTGCACTTCGGATTTTCTTGAATGCAGCTGCGACGAAGCTCGGGCCGCGTGGTTTGACTCAGCAGCATCAATGCTTGAAGAAGCGATATTTACCGACAGTGAACGGTTTGACCGCCACCAGTTTTATTTTTCAAGGCAGCAACTCCGGTTGCGGCTCAACAGCATAACCGCCGACGGAAAGATCATTTCTTCGGTTCGTTAATCACTTCCCCTGACGGGCGTATTTCTCGGCCATCAGGGGAGGGATGCGCCCTTTTTTCATTTAAGGAGCATCCCATGACCAAACCAATCAAAACTCGCCGCGCGAAGAAAACGGAGAGCGTCGATCTGTACCAGAAGGTAACTGACCGTATCGTTGAGGCACTGGAGAACGGCGTAGCACCATGGAAAAAACCGTGGCGAACTGCCGGACGCTGTGCCGCTGCGGGTCCGTTACCGGTTAATGCCTTAACCGGTAAGCCTTACAGCGGCGTTAACGTGCTGCTGTTATGGCTGGCCGCAGAGGAAAAAGGATACAGCACCGATCGCTGGGTAACGTATCGTCAGGCTCAGGAGCTGGGCGGACAGGTACGTAAAGGTGAAACGTCATCAGAGGCCATAATCTTCAAGCCGTTTGAAAAACAGGCTGAGGATGACAGCGGAAACAAGCTGTTTGATGCTGAGGGCAAGCCGCTGATGGAATCGCGAGCCATGATAAAGCCTAACTTCCTGTTTAACGTTGAGCAGTGTGACGGTTTACCGGACAGTGTTGCGGCTGTACCGCATGAATCTCCCGTAGCTGAATACCCGGGCACGATCCACTGGCCGACGGAAAAACGGATATGTGAGATAGTGCACCTGGCGGGCGTTAAGGTGGAGTTCAGATTACAGAACCGGGCCTGTTACGCCAGACACACCGATTCAATACTGATGCCGAAGGCGGAACAATTTTTTACTCACGCTGACTATTTCAGCACGCTGCTGCATGAAGTTGTGCATGCCACCGGCCATGAGTCACGACTGAACCGCGAAGGCATAACCAAACCGGCGAAAAAGTTCGGCGATCCGGTCTATGCCTTTGAGGAGCTGATAGCCGAGATGGGCAGCGCGTTTCTGTGCGCTCAGCTCGGCGTGTTTGGCGATGTTCAACATGACAGCTACATAAAATCGTGGCTTGAGGTACTGAAGTCGGACAAAAAAGCGCTTTTCCGTGCCTGCCGGCACGCGAGGGAAGCGTCAGAGTTTTTACTGCAGTTAACAGACAGCACGGCTAAAGCCGCGTAATACACTAACCCGGCAGCGTTGAATCATCGCGCTGCCATCCCGTGAGGGCATTGTTCCTCACGGGACAGTGCCCTCTTTTTTTTGAAAAAAGAGGAATTAACCATGTCAGACTGGTGCCATAACCGTTTAGAAATCACCGGCAAATCCGCACTCATCAGCATTATGGAAGAGTGGATCACCGGCGAAGCCGTACCGCTGTATCGTCACGCCGTCATGCGCAGCATAAAGCTGTTTCTGGCAGGATGTGGCGGCCTGTTACGCCCGGTCAAAACGGAGTCATTTCCGCCGTTTCCCGAGCTGATGCAGAGCGGAACGGGTCAGGGCACGCCGGCGAATATGGCGTTTGATCAGTGGCTCGGTCTGCTGCGCAGGAATGTACCGCTTGACGGTGAGCATCTGCGTAAAATCGAGCGGATTTACCATCAGTCAGGTATCGACGCGATCCGCTGGGAGAGTATTCCGGAGGTATCGCGCAGACATATTGCGCGGCTCATTGAAGAGCGCTATGCGGACTGGTTTGGTGTTGCCACACTTTCCCGGGAAATCGATCCGGGTCAGTGCTGGGAACGGCTTAGCCAGCTGCCTGAGCGGGCTCAGCCCTGCGATATGCTGCAGATAATCCCCAGTCGTCTGGCCGCCGAACTGAACGGCACGGGAGGTTTGCTTGCCGGGATGTCAACGGCCAGTAGTCTTTACTGCCGTCAGTACGGCATGGAGTGGCCGGCAGGTCACAACGTCAGCTGGCAGCGTGAAGGTCTGAGCAGCATAAAACTGGCGTTTGATTCCGCCTGGTTCCCGCCGGCAGGAGAGCTGGTTGCGGCGCTTTCATCCACGTTTGACTGTGAGATTCGTCACTGGTACAGCGAGCCCATTCACGAACTGGAAGGCTATGACTGTTACGATCGGGGCGAGCACGTCTGCAGTGCGGAGGCGACTATTGACGAGCTGGACGACGGCAGGCCCGGGCTTCACCTGGTGCCGTCTGCTGGAACCGGCGAATCAGAAGCTGCAACAGTCGCACACCAGGTGGTGCAGGCATGAGTGGCAACCGGGAGTATCTTCGCTGCCGTGCTATTTCAACGGCTCATCTCAGTGCAGACGACAATGCGCTACTGGATGAAATCACGACCCGTGAAGTCGATATCGGTGAGTGGATCCACTATATCGGCGGGGGCTATCTTCTGCGGTTAACCGCGTGTTCCGCACCGGTTCTGCGGCTGAAAGAAGCCGGGTTATCGAAAGAAGCCCGCCGCGTGATCGCTTCTGTGATGCGTTCCGATGCCGTGGAAATCCTGATTTTCGAATCAGGGGCTCCTGAGGCTGAAGGATTCACCACGTACAGCTGGTAACCAAATAAGGCGAGCCGCAAGGCTTGCCTCACACCCTGAGGGGAACACCTCCTCAGGGGCGTGTTCCCTTTTTTTATGGAGAACACGCATGACTTTTACCAACCATCGCAACGCATTCCTTAAAATTTTCAACGCGACGGCCCGTTATCATCACCGGCATAAGGTATTTGAAGACTTCGTCAGCTGCGCGGCCATTGCGCTGCATAACGGCGTTGCGCACGATGCAGAGCTTGGAAAGCAGTATCTGAGCATAATTGCCGGCTACGAGCGGGAAGACGTCACTCAGATGGCAGCGTTACTGGGTCACGTCGTGATGGCGCTCGACGAGAAACGTTGTGATTTCCTTGGCAGCGTTTTTATGGAGCTTGAGCTGGGAGATAAGTATCGCGGCCAGTTTTTCACGCCGTGGGACGTATCGCGAATGATGGCATCAATGCAGCTGTCCGGCATCGATGCGCTGATGCAGGGAAAAGACTTTATTACCCTGCAGGAGCCGGCCAGCGGCGCGGGCTGCATGGTCATCGCCTTTGCTGAAGAGTTCGCTCAGCACGGTTATACGGTTTCAGAACAGCTGTGGGTGTCGGTGACGGATGTTGATCCACTCGCCGCCAATATGTCCTATATACAGCTGTCGCTCTGCGGCATTGCGGCAGAGGTTGTGACCGGAAACGCACTGACGCTTGAACGGCGTCGCACGCTTTACACTCCGCTGCATTACACCGCCAGGTGGGCAGCAAAACTTGGCCGCGCAGAGCAACGCGCCGCCTGACCACAGCGCCTCTCCGGAGGCGTTTTTTTTGCCGGTCGATATAGAGTTTGCGATAGATACCTCCTTCCCGGCAGGGCATAGTTCATGACTTGATGCTGAAGGAGGTACTTCATACATGCAACCTACACATGAGCAGGAACAGGTCATTGCCTGGAAAGGCAGGAAACTTGTCGTTACGGCATTTGCCGGCACAGGTAAAACGTCCACGCTTGAAGCCTACGCGCTGGCAAATCCCCGGGAACGTATGCTGTATCTTGCCTACAATCGCGCTATCAGGGAGGAGTCTGAGCGGCGTTTTCCTTTTAACGTGGAGTGTAAGACGTTTCATCAGCTTGCGTGGCCAACGTTCGGGCGGCACTTTCAGGCGCGTCTCACTACGTCTCTTCGGGTAACGGATATTGCACGGCTGCTCAATACACGTCACTGGCTGCTGGCAAGGTCTGCGCTGTGCACGCTTAACACCTTTCTCTACAGCGCTGATGAAGAAATTTCACCTCTGCATCTGCCTGACGAAAGCGATCGGGGCGGGCTGGATGCAGGCAAAATACTCGGAGCGGCACAGGTCATATGGCATGAAATGACCCGCATGGATTCACATTTTCCGGTGACGCATGACACCTACCTTAAACTTTATCAACTGTCAGTTCCGGAGCTGAACAAGAGATGGGACGTTATTCTGTTCGATGAGGCGCAGGATGCGAACCCGGTTACCAGCCAGTTTATTCTCAGCCAGCCATGCCGCATCATCCTTGTAGGCGACCGATATCAGCAGATTTATCGTTTCAGAGGCGCGGAAAATGCACTCGTTGCTCCGCAACTGGAGACTGCAGACAGGCTCTGGCTGACGAACAGCTTCCGGTTTGGTCCGGCAATTGCAGACGTTGCGAATGCGCTACTTGCTGAGGCAGGGGAATCCCGCCAGATCTGCGGTCTCGGCGCAGAGGATCAGGTTACACACGAAATGCCTGCCGGGACAACGCACTACTGTATTATCAGCCGGACGGTAGCGGGCGTGATTGGTGCGGCCCTGATGGCGTGTCTGACAGGTAAAAAGGTGTACTGGGTAGGCGGCATGGAAGGATATCGCATTGGCGAACTGGAAGATTTGTACTGGCTGTCGGTTGATATGCCAGACCGCATTCAGTCGCCCCAGCTGACGCGCGATTACCGTGACTTTGAAGAATACCGGTCGATTGCCAAAGCAACGAAAGATCCGGAAATGGGGCAGGGCGTCAGACTGCTGGACATGTACTTTCCGCTGCCGATGTTGCTGGCCGTACTGAAGAAACAGGCTGTGACGCGCGAAAGTGAAGCTGACGTGACGGTAGTGACCGCGCACCGCAGTAAAGGCCTGGAGTGGGATGCGGTCGGTATCAGCGACGATTTTGTTGATATTACCGACCCGCTTCTGAGCCCGCGTGAAAAAGAAGATGAACTGAATCTACTGTATGTATCGGTTACGCGCGCGCGCAAAGTTCTGGTGCCGAATGAGCTGGTCAATATCGTGACCGGCTGCCTCGGGGAGTCGAATGAATCCCTCGAAACACCGGATGAAACTGAATCACTGAGCGCAGGGGCCGCCCTTAACGACAGCAACAGTTCTCTATTATCAGGAAGTTAAAATGTTCTCCAAGCTCATGACCATGATATCCGGGGGGCCGGTTTCCGCAAAGCCCGCGCCGGATGGCGGAAAAATTCCGCCAGGATATTTCGTTCCACAATCTGCCGCGCAGCTACTCTCTTCCCCGCAACGCAAGCTGCTGCTGAGGCAGATCTGGGATAACACGTCTTTGCCGGAGGAAGTCTATAACCGGCTTTATCTGGGACCGCTGAAAATACTCGCTGAGAGTGTGCAAAACGTACCGGCCAGCGCTGATGGTGAATGGAGTAATGAAGGCGGGTACATCGATCTTACCCTCAAATTTACGGCCTGCAGCGTCAGACTGGCAAAGGGGCATATGTTTCCTCCAGGCGCGGCCCCCGAAGAACAGGCCGCCAAGAATACCCTCTGGAACGCGATCGTTTTCTGGTCGGCGCTCACCGCGCACCTGCCGCAACTTACGCGAATCGAAGGGGAGTTGCTGGACGGACAATGCTGGATGCCAGGCATGATGCCACCGGCTGCGCCATATCGATTCCGGATAAGCAATGCAGCCCATTCCGGTACGGCGCGAATGATGGCCGTAAGGCTGTTACCGGATGATGGCGTGACATGGCTCAGCGGTGACCGCAAGGCCATGCAGGTTATGGCTTCACTGACTGGCGGGGACGCAGCGGCCATGCCGCTCATTAACGAGATTCTCGACAGAGCACGAGGTATCAGCGGTTCGCCCGCCAGTTATCCGCAGGCGAGCTTGCCAGCAATGGCCGCTGAAGTGCCGACACCGGCTCCGGAACAGCCTGCGCTGGCTCTCCCTGACGATATAATCAGTGCCGGCTCTGTACTCGCCGGAATCGGAGCGGAAGGTGTAGCAGAACTGGGCTCCAGTATCGCGCCAGTGAACGCAGAGCCTTCGCTAAATGCGGCCACCGAACCCGTATCTCTGTCCTCTGCACTTTCAGAAAACAGCGGCGCAATGTGTGAGCAGAAGGAGGTTACAAAAGCGGCAGATGATGATACGGCCGTCCTTCTCAGCATGTTTGCTTCAACTGAACCGGCGGCCACCGATGTGGATGATCAGGTGCAAAAAGCAGACACAGCTGTTCCGGATGTCAGTTCACCTGTTAATGACGTTCATGAACAGATAATTGCGGTCCCGGAGGAATGTGTTCAACTCATTCCCGATGCAAAGCCGCAGGACGCATTGCCTCTTATTGATTCTAAGCTGGATCAGGTTAATAGCGAGGATAGTTCCTGTGAAAAAAAAGATATAATCGCTGCGTCTGCAGTGACTGAGGGAAATAATCTTGGGCAGCAGTTCTTATCGTGGCTTAAGGCGTCTGTAAATAATAAAACGCTCAGCGTGAACGAGAATGACAGTCTGCTTCATGCAGTAAGTGGATTTATGTTTATTTCTTTGCCGGGTGCGTCATTTAAATTCATTGAGGCTACAGGGATTGATAATGATCGTAGAGCTGTGCAGGCGTCATTTGAAAGGAATGGCGTATTGCATATCCGAAACGATAAGCGTTTTTTTAGAGTGCGAATATATGAAACTGAAGGTCTGGAAGGTAAATATCAGAAGCGGAGTGGATATTTAGTGCGCCTCTCATTATTTTATCAGTCAGGAAAGGATAAGGTTAAAGACAGCCGATATATTATGATTGAAAACTAACCAGGGAACCCGGTAGGGTTCCCTCAGACAACTCAGGCCGGAATAGCATTTTTTACAGCATCAGGAACCCCTGGTCTGCCGTTAACTATGCAGGTGGCTGTAAATACGGCTTCTGCATACACGGTATCGTTAACCAGGATTTGCTGAACAAAATTAACGCGACTGCGCTTTTCATTCGCCTGCAGGGCGCATGTTACCTGCATTTCATCCCCTTTTTGAAGGCTCTTTTTAAAGCGCAGCGTGTATTCCAGGATCATGTGCAGGCGTCCTTCAGCGAACTCCTGTTCCAGATCCAATCCCAGTTCCTCTTTCATAAACGCGTGGCGCGTCCATTCCATGTAGAAGGGATAGTACAGTCCATCTACAATTCCCTGAAAATCAACGTGCTTTTCGTCTACGGAATAGGTTTTGGTAAACATCATAAGTCCTTAAAGTAGTTCAGTAGTGCAAACCGCATTGGCAGTATCAGATTTTCAAATTCTTTTTGCGAGGTGTCAGCCCCGGTGCAGATATTAAGCGCCATGCTCATATCGTCCTCTATACCATAAATGAAACTAATTCCATGATATATATTGTGTTCTCGCCTCTGTACATCAATGATGTTATTTTTTTCATTGCGCAAGGCATCATCCCAGATGACGGTGCTGACGTCACCCTTCTTGATTTTAGTAAGTTCAATCCCCATTTTAATTAATAGGCTATCTTTGTACTTACCTTCGTAGTAAAACTTATTGTCCCATTCGGCATAGCCATTACTTTGATGAGCCGAAATGCTGTTATTAACAACAAGTAATGTGGATATATATGTAGTGTGCTCAAAATTATTGAGGAAGTTGATAACCTCATTGCTGTATTGATGAAATTTCAGCTTCACTTCTTTTGAATCCATTTAACTCTCCGGCATTCGTAAATATCGCTCTTCATGAGTGTTATGCTTTGGTTTCCTTCCAAAATGATGGACTTTTCATCCATTATTTTAAGGACGCCAACATGTAATCCATTAGCACTTTTCACATAGCACAGTTTATTGTTATTAGGGTCGATATTTGTAACCATAGATACAATACAGAACTCTCCGAAACTCACATATGGTTCACCGTACATACCCCCTATCTGTATCAGCTCCACATCAGGTAATTGGCGGCTCGCGAGTATGAAGAGTGTATCTTCATCGAGTTTTGCATACTCAGTAAACTGGGGGGGGAATCCTTCACCTGTCATGATCCACTGCCCATTAACCTGCAGCCCATTCTCAGTGAAAAATTCGGCAATGATATGTATTACATCCATTCTACGGGCAGGAATTGAACCATCAGACTCCCAGCGTGTGTAGGTGGTGTAGGACAGATCCACATTTTTCTGCTGTATGTAACTCACAACTTCCTGTGGCGTAGTACCCGTCGCGGCCCTGCAACACTTAAGTCTCTTCTCAATCGTATCTAACATTCGCATTCCTTAACGGAAATTATTGCAATGATTTTAAAGGAAAAAATTGCATAGGGTTCGGGAATAATTCCTGGTGAATGGGAAAAAATTGCATAAAAGGCATTAGGGGTGGTAATATGTAAAAAGTTAACAAATTTAGTGTTAAACATTATCATAAAATGACCTTTCCTTGACACATTTACGTGAGAAGTAAGGGCATAACCCAGTCAGAAGCCATCTGAAAGGGTTTTTGAGCAATCAGGGGATCCGGTCCGTTTTAGTAGTTGAAGCTTCTTTCCCATCATTTGGGTTAAGGAAATTCCTAAGCAAAACTTAACTTGGAGACAATATGCCCTCTCACGATCAATCACGTTCACCGGCACCGATCATATATATAGGTCCAGTCAGACGTAACAATCTGGAAGGCTGCGCGGTGAAACTTACTCATTCATCCGGACGCGTCATAAGCGCATCAAAAATCGTCCAAGGTCTGATTGATACTTACCTAGATGTATACGTAAGCGAGCTGACGGCTAAATCCGCCATTAGCTAATACGCCTCGTTAATAACAGCCAATAAATCCACGCCTTTTGTGGAGGGATAGACTCATGCTTAAGCAGCCTGACACTCCAATAGCTGTACCGTATTCGACAGAAGCTGAACAATGCGTTTTAGGTGCGTTGATGATGGACAATGACCGGTGGGATGAAATAAATCTTCTACTTAAGACTGAGGATTTCTTTCTTGTTGCTCATCGCCATGTATTTAGGGCTATGGGCAGTTTGTCTTCAACATCTTTGCCCATTGACCTGATAACTCTTAGCGAAAAGCTGGAACATGATGGTGCGCTTGAGCACTGTGGCGGGTTTGCCTATTTAGCAGAATTGAGCAAAAACACTCCTTCAGCTGCAAACATTCTTGGTTATGCAGGCATTGTTATCGAGAAGAGCCGTTTACGTGCTCTCCAAATCATCGGGAACAGCCTTGTTGCTGATATTCAAGCCAATCGGCTTAGTTCTCAAAAAGTCGCTGAACATGCTGAGAATGCCCTTTTCCGGCTCAGTGAACAGGGATCAGGCGCAAACGAGTGCGAGTCAGAGATCATGGTTGCCCTTGATCAAGTTCTGAGCAAGCTTGAAGTGGCTACTGCGATTGAAAACGGTATCACTGGAACGTCAACAGGTATGGCTGAATTGGACTTCATGACCTGTGGCTTGCAACCGGGTGATCTGATTTTACTTGCGGCACGCCCCTCTATGGGAAAAACCGCTCTGGCTGTCAGTTGGTGCATTGGTGCAATAGAAAGTAAGCCTCAAGAAGCTGTTTTTATTTTTAGTATTGAAATGCCTACCGATCAGCTGGTTATGCGCATGCTATCAATGCGCAGCCGGGTTGATCTAACCAAACTTCGTAGTGGCAACCTGAGTGACGAAGAATGGGGGCGCATCAGCCAGGGAACAAAAGATATAGCAGAGTGGCGTGACCGCTTGGTTATCGACGACAACAGCTCACAGACACCGGCGTCACTGCGTACTCGCGCACGTCGCTACGTTCGTAAGTATGGAAAGCCCTCACTAATCATGGTTGATTACTTGCAGCTTATGCGGTGTCCGGATATGGAAAACAGAACGCAGGAAATTTCAGAAATCTCACGTTCTCTTAAAGCATTAGGTAAGGAGCTTGGTTGCCCGATTGTGGCTCTTTCTCAGCTTAACCGTCAGGTTGAGCAGCGAGCGGATAAGAGACCTAACAATGGCGATCTTCGTGACTCGGGGGCACTTGAGCAGGATGCTGACCTAATTGCTTTTATTTATCGCGATGAAGTTTACCACGCAGATACGGCGCATCCCGGTCAGGCCGAAATCATCATCAGTAAACAGCGTCAAGGGCCAACAGGCACCATCAAAACCCAGTTCGACGGCAGGTTTACTCTCTTCAGTGAATATCCTGAAGGTGGGTATGATTTTGGTTACGATTTCAGGAGCACTGGTCAATGAGTAAACTTCAGCTGGTAAAAAATTCGTCTAATAGTAATGACAACCTGGCGAGGGTTTTCACTCTTGATGAGCTTTGTGTCAATCCAGATAATCCGCGCAAAAGCCGTAATCCTTTGTTTGACGATCTAAAAGCATCTATTCGCGCCCGCGGTCTTAATTCTGTGCCGTTGGTGACGCGTGACCCGCGTCTTCCCGAAGGTAAGTGGACTTTTAGCGATGGCGGTAACACGCGTTACACCATCATGCGTGAACTTTGGGATGAGACAGGTGATCCCCGTTTTTTCAAAATGACCTGCATTGAAAAGCCGTGGCCTGGACGATTCCAATGCCTTGCGGGGCACCTCGCCGAAAATGAAACTCATGGGCAGTTAACTTTCATCGATAAAGCTATTTCTGTAAGTGAGGCGCGGTTATTGCTTGAAGAGGAACGTGGGGAAAAAATCTCGTTGCGTGATCTTGCCGCTGAACTAACTAACAGCGGCCTGCCCGTACATTTCTCCAGCGTAAGTCGAATGGAAGAAGTGGTGAAAAATATCTATCCATGGATGCCTGTATTGCTTGCGTCAGGTTTTGGTGGAAGGGAGCTTAGAAAATTGCTCAAACTCCGTCATGGGGCTGAAACAGTTTGGGCTAAATATCAGTTTGAAAACGATGTTTGTACTGAAGCCGATTTTGCAAACGTATTTGGAGAATGCTGCCGTAAATTTGATGATCCTGAATTATGGTCGATTGAAATGTTCACTGATGAACTTATCGGTGATCTGACTGATGCGTTTCCATGCAATGACCTCGATTACGATGGCTGGCTACTTGAGTTGCGCGGTGCTGATAAGGCAAAAATAGAACCTGCAGAAGACATTCTTATTTCTGCTTCTCCTGCAGTAACGGCCACTTCATCAATGGTGGCAAATGATGATACGACTGAAATCGTTCAGCCAGCAAATGAGCTCCTTTCAGATGATTTAGCGCATTTTGGGGATGTTGATCAGGCTAAATTATTAGAAACAAAGAAACCTGCAGTAAATGATAAGCCTATGGGTTCATCGTCTTTAAAAGTTAGGGAAGATGAACTTCATACTGCGCAATGCAACAGTGATCCATTAGAGTCAGTTGCTGAACCTGACACCCATTCGATTTGGCACGTTAGCGCACTTCAAGATGATATTGAGCACCTGCAAAGTATTGCATGGCGTTTATGCTGGGATATTGCAAATGCTCATAATTGCAGTGATGCCTTAAAACCTGCCAATGAAAAAGCCTTACAGTCGGGTTATCGGTTATCAGTGCCTATTAATGACGCTCATGTTGTTGCCTTATTTCTAGCTTCGCTGACAGGCGATACGTGCTGTCAGGATGCTGCGGACTTCACTTCTGAAATGCTGATCGGGTCAACTGAATCAGCCACACCTATTTTTGATGACGAGCAAACCCTGATCGTATTTCGGCTAATCAGGATCCTTCGTCGTCTCCGCGAACTGCAGCGCATGAATGCTGCTTCTACTGTTCCTGTAAATGAAGGGTAACTGATGAACACGAATCTTTCCCGGGCTGCGAATGGCTTCCTGCTTGATTTGGTTATGGAGCTCAAAAATGGGTTTATACGTCGCTGTGACAAGATGGGCCTGTCATCTGAAGAAATTGCCACACTGAAGGATATGACCATTGAAGATATTCATTACATCATCAATAGCGAGGTTTCCGTCCTTTCGTTTCAGATAAACCAAGATAATTTGGCCCGACTTATGACGCAAGCAAGGGAAGAACAGACGCGTAAGCAACGAATTGACCGCGCGCTTGCACTTGGGGGATCAATAAAACTCATGGAGCACTTTTTTGGGCTGATGAGTAACGATGTGGCGGCTCGTCGCAGGATCGCGGGCATAAAAGTTCGTGCAGGTCGTGGAACAGTTCTCAGCGATGAACAGAGTACCGAACTATGGGAAATCTGGGCGGCAAATGACAATAAAACACTTCGCAGTGAAACGGACGAGGGGCTGGATTTAATGCTGCTCGCTGCTGAACAAATGGATATTTCTCTAACTGCAGTCTGGAACGCTGTTCTCAAATGGGAGAGTGAAAATCTGACAGCTGCTACCCGGAGAAGAGCATGACTGCAAACCAGCGCGAAGTGTTCACTGTAATCAGATGGGGGCAAAATGCGGTTTAAAGAAATCATACCGGGCCTGAGAGCTCCTGATACTGCTCCGTCTTCATTGCGCAAAAAAGCGGCCAGCGCGGTTCGTCGATTCTGGCAGGGTGAGCGTAACTATAAACGTCTGAATGAAAACCGAACCGGCTATTACAAAATCGATCTTGGCCCGTTCTGGCGACTGCTCAGCCGTGATGAAGGACGCACCTGGGAGATGATGAATCATGAGCGTTATAACACGGCTATGCGCAACTGAAACGTAGTCAGAATGCTGAGCGATGAGCCTTAAGCGGCACATTGCTCAGCATTTTTTTATTCAGAAGGTGAATAATGACATTACCGGATGACAGCCTTATCCATCAGGCAGTCACAAAATTAACCGAGCGGCTGACAGCACGTTTACCGGAAGAACAAAACAGTTATGTCCGTGGTGGTTTGTTGTTCACGGGTAACGTACATGATTCTATGCCGCGCCGGTTGCTTCTCGATCAGCGCCTCTCTCCGCTCGACAAAATGGGCTGGATAATTATCCGCCTGCACGCTTTAGGCAATGACGGTGCCGTTTTTCCCTCTTATGAAGAGTTGCAGCTGCAACTGGCGACGCCGGGAAAAGGCAGGGCATCAAAAGAGACCATAAGTCGGATCCTCCTGATGTTGCGCATCACGGGCTGGCTCAGCCTCTGCAAACGCGTAAGAGATGAAAAGGGAAGGGTAAGAGGGAATATCTACGCACAGCACGACGAACCCTTATCCTTTGCCGACGCCGAAACGTTCGATCCGCACTGGCTTAAAACGGTAGCGGAAGCCTGCCTGAGCACTAACCGCACCATCAGCACGACGGCAAAAACAATCATCAGTGAAATCAGGCTTGATCCTGCAATGCATCATCACCGCAGCTATCTCCAGATGATTGAGGTTCGTCTGGGTTCAACACAAAACCCTGGTGAACTGACCACTCGTGCTGCAGTCGTGCAGCCGGGCCGCTCACCGGGTTCGGATTCCGAACTCAGCTTAAAAATGCGGGCTCTAAAGCCGGGTTCGGATACCGAACGCAGTGATTATGCCGGGGGTAACAGCCGGGTTCGGAATCCGAACAGTTACGTACGTAGTTCTATTACTAATACAGATAAAACATACGTAACCGGTTCGGCTTGTCTGCCAGATAACTTCGCCTCACTGCTTAAGCCAGAAGATCAGGATATGGTTAACCGCCAGCTGCAGGCGTTACCGCCCGACCTATCTGCACTGGTACTGTCGAATGTTAATCGTGCACTACGTGAGGGTAGCCTGCAAAACCCGCTTGGCTGGTTGTTAACGGTGCTCAAAAAGGCCCGTCAGGGGGAGCTTTATGTCTCTGAAAGCGCCCGAAAAATATCAGGTAACAACAGCCAGACATTACGCCCTGAATTACGCCCTTTTAAGCCATCCCGCCCTGAAAACCTTCAAACGTGCAGTAAAGAGCGCGTCAGAGAAATCGTGCAGAGTCTTCGCCAGTCTGTTGGAGCGCCCAATAAATGACCAGAAGGCCATTGTCAAATAGTCAATACTTCCGCTTCGGATCGGGTTGGTCAAAAAGCAACCACTGTTGCACTGTGCAACAGTGATTAATAAACGACCTGTGTTGCACGGTGCAACACAGGTTAATAAATGACCAGTGTTGCACCGTGCAACACTGGTCAGTAAGTGAACAGTCCGTGATGTGAACAAATTTTGCGTTTTGAACATCTGATTTCGAGTTGTTTACGGTCCTCTCAGGAATGAGGATCCCCACTTCATTTAAGAAAGCCTTTGCCAATCAGGAGACAGCTATGGCCGAACAGACAACCCCTCAATCAGCGCCCCGACGGTCTGGCGGATTAGTATCCACGCTGACTGTTGAGCTGCATTCGCATTATGCAATCAGGCTCTGGGAAGGTCGCAACCGTTCTGAGGAAAAACGCAATCCGGATCATCGTCCAAAAATTCTGGGTATGCCGGAAGCTATCTCGCGGGCTGGGTATGCCGGCCGCGATGCCGCTGCAGGTAACCCCTACGGGGACGAGTTACTGGTCAAACTTGAAGAGGCTATTCAGCTTGCGACCGTGAAAGTTGAAGAGCAGGTAAGGATTATCGAAAAAATTATAGCCGGGATACCTGCCGGCATCACTATGTCAGAAGTTACCTCCTCCGAACCGCTTAACCTTGATGTATTCAGTCGGTCACCTTTGGGCTATCGCTGCGTCTGGCTACTGGTTCATTACGATCAGCTGGCGCTGAAAGCCTTCCAGGCATTTCACTACGGTCTGGTTTCCCGTTCACAGCGCGATCAGTTTCTGGACAAAGGCAGTAAAGCCATACGGGTTGTATACGGGCTGCTCCAGAATTACCGAACCGTACCGGTGACTTACGACGATATCCGTCACAAAACGGCGCGGGGTCTTGCTGCTATCAAGCGCCTTGGCGAACCCGATCCGGCTGTTATGTCGGGCAAAAAACGTTCTTCATTCTCACCCCTTACTGCCGTTATCTCAGAGGAAGATTAATTTGAACCGGATTATCACTTCGGGCGTTGTCTGCGCCCTTCTCAGCGGCTGCGCAGGCACTGACTTTGCCAGCATCAACAAAAACATCAGCGATACCGCTTTCAGTATCAGTAAAACTTTGCGCGGCAGTGATTCGGATTCCGGTAGCGGTATGCCGGTACTGACAAAAGCAACAAGCTCAGCCGGGCAAAGCGCCAGTAAGCAGTTCAGCGTGCCGGTTGATATAGACACGGCCGCCGCCCGACTTAAGCGCCACTATGGCTATGTCAGCGCTGAGGAGATTGAACGTATCCGTTCCAGAGATCGTAACAGCCGATGGAGTGCAGCAGCGATTGAAGACGCCCATCCTGTCTGGGAAGCCGTTCCGGGAAGCTCCTATCGCATGGGCGGTGATGTGGGAGACAACGACCATATGGATATCGAGCTTGAAAAGAACGGCACTGGTACGCGGGTGTATGTGACATACAAATCGCCCGTTGCAACGCATCTTACCGGCAGTACATTCAATAATGTCATGACTCAGGTCCGCCAGGTCGCTTCTGGTCAGGCACGCTAATCCCGGAGGCCGGCATGCAACTTTATCTGTGTGAAAAACCCTCTCAGGCCAAGGATATTGCCCGCGTGCTGGGTGTCAACCAGCGCGGGCAGGGGTTTATTTCCGGCGGTAACATTACGGTCACGTGGGCAGTGGGACATTTGCTGGAAACGGCTACGCCCGAAACCTACGGTGAGCAGTATGGCCGCCCGTGGCGCACGGAGGTGCTGCCAATCATCCCCGACCGCTGGCAGATGATCGTCAAAAAAGACACTGCCGATCAGTTTGGTGTCATCAAAAAATTGCTGAAACAGGCCAGCGAAGTGGTCATTGCGACCGATGCCGATCGTGAAGGTGAAGTGATCGCGCGCGAGCTGATGGAATACTGTAATTACAGTGGAGCCGTTCGCCGGCTCTGGCTATCCGCGCTGGATGAAGCCAGCATCAAAAAAGCCCTCAGTGGCATGTTATCAGGCGACAAGACCGAAAAACTTTATCAGGCTGGCGTTGGCCGTTCGCGGGCAGATTGGCTTATCGGGATGAACCTGACGCGGCTTTATACCCTAAAAGCCGGTGAAGCCGGGGTATCAGAGGTGTTTTCAGTCGGGCGGGTGCAGACGCCCACGCTCGCTATAGTGGTTAATCGGGATCTTGAAATAGCCGGTTTCACACCCAAACCATGGTGGAAGGTCCGGGCACATATTGAAAAAGAGGGTGTTTCTTTTGAGGCTGAGTGGGTTGCGGCGGAGCAATACTGCGACGAGGAAAAGCGGTGCGTTAACCAGCAGATTGCACAGGCTGTTCAGCAGCTCTGCCAGAAAGCCGGCAACGGCAGCGTTATCTCCGTTGAGAAAAAGCGCGATAAAACGCCGGCACCGCTGTGTTTTACACTCGGTACGCTCATGGAGGTCTGCAATAAGAAATGGGGATTTGGGGCTAATGAGGTGCTTTCTATAGCCCAGTCGCTGTATGAAACGCATAAAGCGACAACCTATCCGCGAACAGACTGCGGTTATCTGCCGGTTTCGATGCGCGAAGAGGCCAGAGATGTGCTTCAGGCCATACAGCACTCCGATCCTGCCATCGCTTCCGAGTTTTCCCGTCTTGATACTGCTTTTAACTCACGCGTCTGGAACGACAAGAAAATTACCGCGCACCACGCCATTATCCCGACGCGACAGCCTTTTGAAATCGCAAAACTGAACGCGAAAGAACTCAAGGTCTACTCACTTATCCGGCTGTACTATCTGGCGCAGTTTATGCCGCTGCAGGAAACCGATGTGACGGATGCCACCTTCAACATCGGGAATCAGCTTTTCCGCACACGCGGGCGCGTACTGGTTCATGCCGGGTGGAAATCACTGTTCAGCGGGGAGCTGGCTGAAGAGGAAGAGGGTGATAAGGAGTCCGCCGCGCAGCTGCCTGCGCTGGAGCAGGGCAGCGTCTGTAGCGTCACCGGTGCAGACGTCAAAGATAATATGACTAAAGCGCCGCCGCATCATACAGAAGGAACGCTTATTGCCGCCATGAAAAACGCTGCCAGCCTGGTTACGGATCCCCAGCTCAAGAAGGTACTGCGTGATAACGCGGGGCTGGGTACGGAAGCGACACGCAGCGGCGTACTCGAAACGCTGTTTAAACGGGGCTTCCTGGAGAAAAAAGGCAAATTCATCATTGCCACGCAAATGGCGCAGGAATTGATCGCTGCATTGCCCGAAACGCTGACCAGCCCCGGCATGACGGCGCTCTGGGAGCAGGCGCTGGATGATATCGCCCAGGGGAAAAGCGGACTCAGCGAGTTCATGCAAAAGCAGAGCCAGTGGACCCGGCATCTTATTGAAAAGGGGCGGACCACTGCTTTTAAGGTGACGGCACCGGTCGGTCCGGCCTGTCCTGTTTGCGGCGGAACGACGCGGCAGCGTAAGGGTAAAGAAGGTAAATTCTGGGGTTGTATGAAGTATCCGGACTGTAAGGGGATCGTTGGTGAGACATACCGTAAAACCCGGCGTCAGGCTACGGGGAAAACCCGTGGCGGCGGCAAGGGGCAGGGAGGCTCAGCCGCTGGTCAGCTGACCATTCGTCTGAAGAGCCAGAAAGGTTGACAGCTACAGGATTTGGCTTAAAAATGAACGTGCTTGTCCGTCGTCTCTGACGACCACCAATGATTCACCGGCCTGAGAGAATCGCCTTCGGGTGGCTGAACATAACACTCCTGTAGCCTGCAAGGGAGAACACATCAGTGTGGTACATCTGCCCGCCTTTGGAAGCAGATATCGTCAACTACGGCTCCTACTGCCTGGCGATGAAGGTACATTTAACTATCAAGATAGTCAGAATTTAGCTGATTCTGACTCCCCCGACGGGAATACTTCTCCCGTCCGGGCAGAAGTTTTCTCCGTCGAACCAAATTTGACCTCCATGGAGAAAACATCATGTCTGTAAACAACACCTCTAATGCCAGTAACAACGGCAAATCTAAAGACTACTTCAACCTGACCATCAACGGCCTGGGGTATCTCAGCAACGTTCGGCAGGTTAATGCTCAGTCCGGCACCTTCATCAGCTGCGTTATCAACGCACTGTCAGGTCCGAGCGACAGTCCCTCTTATGTGCGTTTCGACGTCACCGTTGCCGGTAAAGAAGCCAGCAGCCTCATCAACCGCTGTCAGAAAGCGGTTGATGAAGATAAGAAGGTGCTGATTGGCTTTGTTCTGAGCAACCCGTCAACGGACATTTTTCAGCTGAAAAATGGTGAGCACGCAGGTGAAAGCCGCGTCAGCCTTAAAGCCCGCCTCATTAAGGTGGACTGGATCAAGATAGGCCAAGACATGGTCTTCAAGACTGAACGCGCGGAACCTCAACATGCACAGAATGCCGCTTCACAGCAGCAATCCTACGCAGAAAACTCATTCTGATTGTTCACCAAAGCCTGTTCTCTTCTGAGCAGGCTTCCCCTCACAAGGAGCATTCTTATGTCCTCACGTGGCGTAAACAAAGTCATTCTCGTTGGCAACCTCGGTCAGGATCCAGAAATCCGCTACATGCCTAATGGCGGCGCTGTCGCTAACATTTCACTGGCAACGTCGGAGTCATGGCGTGATAAACAGACCGGCGAAAACCGGGAAGTGACCGAGTGGCATCGCGTTGTGCTGTTTGGCAAGCTTGCAGAAGTCGCCGGCGAATACCTTCGCAAAGGTTCTCAGGTCTATATTGAGGGTCAGCTGCGCACCCGCAAGTGGCAGGATCAGGGTGGGCAGGACCGATACTCGACGGAAGTCGTCGTGAACGTTGGCGGCACTATGCAGATGCTGGGTGGTCGTACACAAAACAGCGATCAGCAGCAGTACAGTGGTAACCGGGGGCAGCCTCAGAAGCCGCCGTCGCAGCCTGATCCCGCTCCGCAACAGAAAAACAGTGGAAATAACGGGAAAGGTAATCGTGGTTCACAACGTCACACTACCGCTCAGCCCGCGCCTCAGCAGCCTGCGCCACAGTCGCAGCCAGCTGGAGAATGGGATGATGATATACCGTTCCTCGGACACGGTTACGGCATGGCGAAGCACGCTTCATCCTCTCTCTGACACTCCGCTGCGTTTTGACCGCTGCAGTAAATTTCACCATAATCCTTTAAAGGTTAATGACGATGCCTGCCATACTACGGCTGAACGGTTTTCGGTTCTTTTTCTACTCCAACGAAGGCAATCCGCGCGAACCTGCTCACATTCATGTGATAAAGGCCGGTACAGAAGCAAAATTCTGGCTGGAGCCAGTTGTAAAACTGGCAAGTAACGATGGATTTGACTCCCGGACGGTAAAAGAGCTGATGACAGTGATCAGGCAACACCAACCCATGCTTCTGGAGGCCTGGAATGATTATTTCAGCTAAGAACGTTCGGTTCGATCAATACATTATGTGGGTCGAACTCTCAGACGAGCGGATAATCGGCGTACCACTTTCATGGTTTCCCCGGCTTCGCAACGCGTCTGCCGAACAGCTGAAAGATTACGAACTGTCTCCCCGTGGTATCCACTGGGACGCACTGGACGAAGATATCTCAATCGATGGCCTGTTACAGGGGCGCGGTGATGTAACGCACCCGCCTCATCAGGTCGCCTGAAGGTGCTGATTAAAAAAACGCTGACTCCGGTCGGCGTTTTTTTTTGAAAACGCAAAAAGAGTTGTTGATAGAAGCATGCTGAAGAGTTGCGCACAGTGAAGCCTGTTCTCACTGTACAGGAACTTTTCAGATGAAATTTAACGCCGTCTTTGCCGCTTTACCGCTTGCGCTGCTTGCTGGTTGCGTTCAGCAGCCCCAGAAGCTGCAGGAACGGGCACCCGCCGAACCGGTTGCCCCGGTCAGCGTATCCCGCAATATTCAGGCATCCGCTGATGATGTATATGCGCGGACGCCGGAAGTGGTTCGCTATGATCGCTACCTGCTGGTCAGCACGGATCCGCAGGCCGTGCAGCGCGACCCCCTCTCACAGATTATTGACGTCCGCATCCCCTCCTCGGTGCAGCCAACCGTGGCCGATGCCATGCGCTATGCCCTGAAGCAGTCCGGCTACTCGCTTTGTCAGACCGGTCCGGCTAACGGCGTGTTGTACCGTCAGCCGCTGCCGGCCGTCCAGTTCCAGCTCGGTCCTATGCGTCTGCGCACCGCGCTGCAGGTACTGGCGGGCCCGGCATGGGAGCTTGAAGTTGATGACGTACAGCGCGTGGTTTGTCACAGCCTGCGTGCAGGCTATCAGTTGCCTGCGACACAGCTGCCGGCGCGACCTGCCAGCGCATACGCGCCGGCTGCAGGCACTTCTTCCGCCTCCAGTACCTCTCAGGTGATCGCTCCCCGTCCCGTTCAGGCCCAGCCTGCTCACGGAGGGTGGCTGACAAAATGACCACAGAAACGTCCTTCCCTCACGAAAACGCTGATGATGTTGTTCCGTCATCCGGCGGCAAGTTCAGTGCCGTAAAACGCCGCCTGCCGGCTATAGGGCTGACCACGCTTTCGATTGCCGCACTTGGCCTCGCCTTTATTTCGCTTCGCGCCGGTGTATCGCAGGAAAACCGTCTCAGTTACGTCGAGAAGCAGCAAAACGTGGTTTATACCCAGGCGCTGGCTAAGACCGATCTTGAACCTCTTCAGGCAACGATCAACACGCAGGGCGACTCGATTAAAAAACAGCAGGCGCAGCTTGATGCGGTCCGTAAATCTCTCGAAGTCTGGTCTGCAAAAGGCTTACCTGAGGCAGTCAGTCAGGTGCGCCAGTCGGTCAGCGAGCTGAATGATTCGCAGACTGCACTGCAGAGCCGCCAGGCTGCACTGGAACAGACCATTACCGCACTGCAGCATCCGCCTCAAAAAGCACAGCAGGCCGCAGCTGAACCCAAACCGGCACCAGAAGTAAAAAAGCCGGCACCCGCTAAGCCGCATCAGGCAGTCAAAACCATGGCCCGAAAAGCGCCATTTGTACTGACCGGCGTTGAAAAGCGGGGAGCGGAGTCGTTTGCGGCTATTGCGCCGACGGGGTTCAGCTCACTTGCTGAAATTCGCCTGATAGGCGAAGGGCAGACCGTTAATGGCTGGACACTTGTTCACGCCGGTTACGGGCAGGCGCAGTTCCGCGTGAACGGGCGCTTAACGACTATCAACGTCCGCTAACGGAGGTGATATGAAGCTAAAAATAGCTAATCTTGCAGTGATTATGTTTTGCTGCTCGGCTCAGGCCAGTGTTCAGGTTCAGAATTCCAGTGGCGAACCGGTGAATGCGCCGGCGCAGAGCGTGCAGCAAAGCAGCATGCAGGAACTGCAGCAGCAGGCCGGGCAGTGGGGGCTGAGCCAGGATGATTATCAGCGCTACCAGTCTTTGAAAAACGGTCCGCGCGGGATTCAGTCGCCCGGGCTGGATCCGCTGTCAACGTTAGGCATTGAGGCGCGAAATCCGGCTGAACGTCGTAAGTACGCCGAAAAATGGGTCAAAGAAGAGTTTGCGCGTACCCAAAAGGAGCTGGATTTCCAGCGTGAAGTGACCGCCGCATGGAAGCGCCTCTATCCGGAAACGCTCGCGGTCAATATGGGTAACGCGGCGGGTATCGCGCATGACACCGGCGGTCGGCTGGCGTTGTTCGTGAAATCCGCAAACTGCGTGCAGTGTGACGCCCGCCTTGCCGCTGTGTTAGCCGATAACAGGCCGGTTGATATCTACCTTGTTGACAGCCAGGGCGATGACGGGAAACTGCGCGGCTGGGCAAAAGACCATCATATTCCGCTGGACAGGGTACGCAGCCGTCAGATCACACTGAATCACGACGGCGGTCGCTGGATGCGGTTCGGTAACGGCATGATGCCGGTCGTTCTGCAGCAGGGGGAAGACGGATGGCAACTCGCCGCATTCTGACCGGAGCGGCGCTGCTGCTGCTTTCACTTTCCACGTTCGCCGGTGGCAAACAAATTGTCCCTGAAGGATACGTGCGCGTGGCGCAGGCCCACAGCGTGCCGCCAGAATCACTTTATTCTGTCAGCCTGCAGGAGTCGTCTCGCCAGCTGCCGCAGGGCGAACGGCCGTGGCCGTGGACCCTCAATGTCGCCGGTAAGGGCTATCGATATAAAACCCGACTTGAAGCCTGGCAGGCGCTGCAGGTGTTCATGAAAACGAACTCCCTGAAGCGCATTGATGTAGGAATTGCCCAGGTCAATCTCGGCTGGAACGGCCAGCGTTTTACATCCACCTGGGAAGCGCTGGATCCTTACAAAAATCTTAACGCTGCTGCCGCCATTTTGCGCGAATGCTGGGACAGGAAACCGGGCAGTTGGCTCGATGCGGCCGGCTGCTATCACCATCCTGCCGGTGGCGCACCCGCTGCTCGCTATCGCGCTTTTGTCAAAAGCAAACTCGCCATGCTCGAGTCTTCGCCGCATCTGCCGGCGGCCACTGCAGTTGAACAGACAGCGTCCGCATCGGTGCCGGATAGCGGCCTCGTCTGGATAAATCCACGGAGTCAGTGATCATGAATTTCAAAAACCTCATAGTTACCGCATTCATCGCTTTTTCGCCTGCCGCGCTGGCTGAGCTCAACGTCATTGCAGATCTGGGCGGACAGAGCACGCAGGCCATTTTTGAGGCTGTAAATCGTCAGGATACGCCGCCAGCGCCTGCTGCGACTCCTGAACAGGGTGAAGCGGCCATGCTGCCTGTTATCACCCCGGAACTTTCCCCCGGTGACGTGACTCCCCGGGCGCTTCAGCTGCCGGGTATCGGAGCGCTGTTTATCATTGGTGATGACAGCTATTCGCGCCAGTGGCTGCAGCAGAATGCCCGGCAGCTTAAGGCCAGAAATGCCGCCGGCCTCATTGTGAACGTTGGAAGCACGTCATCGCTGGCAGTGCTGCGCGGTCTGGCACCCGGCCTGCAACTGGCCCCTTCATCGGGCTCTGAACTCGCCCGCCGCCTGCAGCTGACCCATTATCCTGTGCTTATCACGGACAGCGGCCTGTCACAGGAGGTGGCGCAGTGATATCTGCCCCTTATGCTGCGGCGCTCCTGATGGCGAACCCGGTTGTTCTGGCTGTTCTCATCGCATTGAGCATCTTTCTGCTCTGGCGTTTTCGCCGCCAGACGGCCAGCGAGCGCCGGCACCGCCGCTATCGCGCGACTGCGGAGCACGTCTATACCCGCCTGCGCCAGCTCAGCGGAGACGGACAGCGCATGACTTAGCTGCGCAAAATCAATCCGTATGTATTTGAAGAGTTACTGCTGCTGGCGTTTGAACGTCAGGGATATTCAGTACAGCGCAATGCGTCGTATAGCGGCGACGGCGGGCTGGATGGAAAGGTGCATATTAACGGCGAGTGCTGGCTGATTCAGGCCAAGCGCTACAGCCGGGCGATCGCGCCTGCGCATGTCCGTGATTTTGACGCGCTGCTGACGCGTATGGGCAGTGTGGCCTGTTTATTCATACCGGACGCACCGGCCAAAAAAGCAGAGAAGTCAGTCAGGTATCGCCTCAGCTGAGGATCATCAGCGGCCAGCTGCTGCTGAATCTGCTTTCTGGCAACGCAATCAAGGAATTCACTCATGACTAATAACATCCTGTACAGGGGCGTTCACGTATTACCCCTGATTATCTGGATCGGCCATATGGTCGTCTGGTTAAAGTTTGGTAATACGTATTCGGAACTGCCTGCCTACTACTGGAATTGCTTCAGGCTCAATCTGCTCATTGCGCCTTTGGCATTCATTCCTTTTCTATGGCAGGCATACCGTATGAAGCCAGGTGTGCGCCGTTACGCATTAGATCTGAAAATGTCGATAGGGTTAATGGTCATTGTGCCTGCATGTGCGCTGGTCATATCTGCCTTTGTAAGCGTATGGCAAGGGGAACTGGTTATCTTTTTCGGTCCCATTTCTCTGATGTTCAGCGTTGCATTTGGATTGATTGGATGTGCAGTTCATCACATTGAGCTTTTTGTGGAGAAACTGCTGCATAGGAAGGTTAAAAAATGAGTGATAAGTACGTCATTGAAGCTCTGCTGCGTCCCGCAGTAGAACTTAATACCGCTGTCGCTGCCGGCACCGCCGCTATCGTTTGCGTTACAGCGCCCTGGGCGGTGGCACTCGCGCCTTCCGTCAGTTACGTCACGGCCAGCGGTTTTGCGGTTCTTTCTGCTGTGCGTGCGCGTCAGGGGATGCAGGTGATCCACTACCGCCGTAATTTACGACGTCTGCCGCGTTACGTTATGACGTCAAAACAGATCCCCGTCAGTAAGCGCCGGCTCTTTATTGGCAGAGGGTTTCGCTGGACCCAGAAGCATACCCAGCGCCTGCGCGATACGCTGCGCCCGGAAGTGGCGCACTATCTGAAACCCTCGAAACTGTATCAGCTGGCCCGCAGGATTGAGGAAGCCACAGAAAAAACGATGCCGGCGATCGGCAGACTGCTCAGTGCTGACCTAGCGTTAAATCCGGTTCGCCCGCTGCCTCCCGTTGGCGGCAATCCGGCAATCCATGGCATTGAACCCAATGAAACTGACGCTACGCTCGATTTACGTGAGCGTGTCGGCCATACGGTCGTATATGGCACAACCCGCGTGGGTAAAACGCGCCTCGCAGAGCTGTTAATAACTCAGGATATACGGCGCGGTGACGTCACCATCGTGTTTGATCCGAAAGGAGACGCGGACCTGCTGAAAAGGGTCTGGGCGGAAGCACACCGGGCGGGGCGGAGCGATGAGCTGACCGTTTTCCATCTGGGCTGGCCTGACATATCCGCACGGTATAACGCCGTGGGCCGTTTTGGCCGCGTATCGGAAGTGGCGACCCGCGTGGCCGGCCAGCTCAGCGGGGAGGGTAACAGCGCGGCGTTCCGTGAATTTGCTTGGCGATTTGTGAACATCGTTGCCAGGGCGCTGGTTGCCCTTGGGGAGCGTCCGGATTACACCCTGATTACCCGCTATGTGAACAACATAGCTGATTTGTACCTGCGCTACGCTGAAAAAATCATTACCGAGCAAATGCCTGAACTGAACAGTCAGATTGAGAATAACGCAAACGCCTTCAGTGAAGACGACGTGCCGCGCAACATGCAGGGCCAGCCTGAAGCCGTACGCATATGGGCGGTTGAGGTGGCGCTGAGTTCTGATGCAGGCCAGCAGCTTTACGATCCGATACTGGATGGTCTCCGGTCGGCCGTGCGTTATGACCGCACCTACTTTGACAAAATCGTCGCGTCATTACTGCCACTGCTGGAAAAGCTGACAACGGGCAAAACCGCTGAGTTACTGTCACCCGATTACCTGAATATGGAAGATCCGCGCCCCATTTTTGACTGGGAACAGGTTATCCGTAAAAAAGGCATCGTCTACGTGGGCCTCGATGCGCTCAGCGACAGCGAGGTTGCCAGCGCCGTGGGCAACAGTATGTTTGCCGATCTGGTGAGCGTGGCGGGACAGATTTACAAGCACGGGATCAACGGCGGCCTGCCAGGCTCCCGGGAAGGTAATAATCCAATCAACCTTCACTGTGATGAATTCAATGAACTGATGGGTAACGAATTTATTCCCCTTATCAACAAAGGAGGCGGTGCCGGCATGCAGGTTACGGCTTATACGCAGACGTCATCTGATATTGAGGCCCGAATCGGAAGTGCGGCAAAAACTGCTCAGGTGCAGGGTAACTTCAACAATCTGATCATGCTGCGCGTGAGAGAAAACAGGACGGCCGAGCTGCTGACCTCGCAGCTGCCGCAGGTTGAAATCTACAGTAAAACGCTGGTCTCAGGGCATCAGGATTCAGCTGACGTCACCGTAAACCACGATTTCACCTCCAGCACGCAGGACCGCGTCGGCACGATCAAAGTGCCATTACTGGAGCCATCGGACATAGTCACGCTGCCAAAAGGTCAGGCATTTGCGCTGCTTGAAGGTGGTCAGCTCTGGAAGATACGCATGCCGCTGCCGGCTGGCGATGCCGGCGACGTGCATATGCCTGAAAACATAGCGCGTCTGGCGGAAGAAATGCGCCGCAATTATCACAGCAGTGAAGGATGGTGGGACAGTCGCATTTCTGCAGCAACACCGGTAAAGGGAGGTAACAATGGCTGAGGCACGTCGTACCGCACCACAGCAGTATCAGCCGCAGCAGCCGGTGCCGCCGCGTGAACATGGATTGTTATATAACCTGGTCTGGGGCTGGCCGTGGAAGCTTATCGGCGTGATCCTTGCTTCGCTGATGGTGAGTCTGGTCATTGAGTACATCGGGATCGCATTTTTCTGGCCTGAACAGGGAGCGGCTCACAGCCAGGCTGTGATGGATACTGAGTTTGGCTATCTGTCTTCTGATTTTACGCGAAGCCTGCTGCTTTCTGAGCCAGCTGCAACGGTTACCCGCTGGATAACGGATGCATACCAGTGGGCGTTTGTGGACACCGGCATCCTCAGCTGGATTCAGGCAAAATATCAGGCCGAGATGAACAGCGGCAATGAGGTATCGCGCAATCTCAAAGAGGCCAGCAGCTGGTTGGGAAATTACCTTCAGCAGTACATACTTGCAACGGTTTTTGTTTCCATCGTAACGCTGATCCGCGTCACCATCATTGCGTTGTCCGTACCGCTGTTCATACTGGTTATTGGTGTTGCCGTGGTTGAAGGGCTTGGCCGCCGCGACCTTCGTCGATTCGGAGCCGGTTATGAGTCGTCATTTTTGTACCACCGCGCAAAAAGGTTGATCAAACCCGCTGTGTATCTGCCGGTGATGGCCTACCTTTCATGGCCTTCAGCTGTCTATCCAAACCTTCTGCTACTGCCTGCAGCGTTAATGCTTGGGCTTACCATTACGGTAACAACCGCTTCGTTCAAAAAATATCTCTAACTATGAGGAATCGCAGCCTGACTTTTCAGTCTGCGATTTTTTCATCGGCGTACTACCAAAACACTCTATTAATTATTCGCATCAGAAATAAATTTATCATGCCAGTCTCGTTCTCCCAGAGCTGGGCGGAGGCATCTGAAACTTGTTTTCAGGTGCCTGCCGTCAGCAGACAAGCCGCATAGCGGTGCGTCAGTTCATTTAAATTAGTTACAACAAACACTTTACTTCGCCTCTGATTCAAGCGGCATTTGCGCCGCTCTCTAAATTTTTATTTTTCCAAAAAGAGTTAACGGCTGAACCCGGAGGCCAGATTTCGCATGCTTACCGCACTCAACAACCACTGGAGGTGCATATGAAATCTCTTCGTCCGGCGACACGACTTCTTTTATGCGGCGGTGTGCTGGGCCTGACTTTTCTCACGTCCTCTCCGGCGTCTGCATCTGAGAAAGACGAGCTGGCATCCACACAGCAAATGATCGTCCAGGTTCAGGCTTCGCTGGAACGGGCGCGGGTTGCCGCAGCACAGGCTGATCCGTCAGAGCGTGGCCGCTATTTCTTCGATTATCAGCGGGCCAGTAGCGATCTGAAGACCATCAGCGCTGGCATTGACCGTTATCTGGAACCAACGCGTGCTCAGCCACGAGATTTATCAGGCGTAGCGGGAAATTACCGCCGGGAGCGTCCCTGATGGCGATGACCGCTGCGCAGGAGACTGCTTTTAAAGCGGCTTCCGGAAATGTTGAACCGAATCTGCTGCATCTGCTCTGTCTCGGACTGTTGATCGGTTTCCTTTTCTTCTGGGCAGCATGGGCAATCGTTGATGTTTACTCAGGCTGGACAAATCAGCGTTTGAAGGAAGGCGCAATGGGCAGAGCCGTTGTCCGCTCAGTTTTATTGTTAGTCGTAAGTATCTGGATGTTTTGCAGTTAACTCTCAATCAACTCTTTGTACAGGTGAAATCATGTCTAAATTCGTATCTGCAGTAACCCGCGTGACCGCTAAAACACAGGTTAAAGCTAAATCAGCCTGGGCGCGTATCCTGACCGCTGGCCTCCTGAGTGCCTTTGCCGCCAAACCCGCTCTTGCCGACCTGCCAACTGTAGAGGGTCCAACCTCCAGCGGTACGGGTACGGGTTTGATGGGGACTCTTAGCGGCCACGTCCAGGACGGACTCGTTCTCGGGGGGCTTGTGCTGTGTGGATTCGCATTCTTTAAGGTTGCAGAAGCTGGCCTTGTTACCTTCGGCGAAGTGCGCAATGACCGTGCTTCCTGGACTAAATTCGGCTCCATTGTCGTGGTCGGAGTGGTGATGCTGGTCGCGGTTATCTGGCTGCTGGGCAAATCAGCAGAAGTAATCGGCTAAGGAATCTTTCACGATGGCGACCATTCAATTTTTACCGGATCGCCTGAACTCAGAGCCTGTCGTATTCCGGGGGTTTAATACCCCCGAGTTAGGTCTGGCAGCTCTGACTGGCGTGTTATTCGGATTTGTACTCTCGCTGCCCTTCGCATTCTTTTTCGGCTGGCTTGCCATTCCGACCTGCACTCTGCTTTTCCCCCTTTTTTTCATAGCTTTTGGCGGTAAATGGCTCGCCAGCAAAAAGCGTGGGAAACCAGAGAGTTATCTCTGGCAGCAGTTTGAACTGAAAAAGTGCCGCATAGGACTGGGAGATATCAGGTTAATCATTCATTCGCGGGGCTGGTCCCTGCGACGCAGCAAAAACCTCAGGAGTAGCAAATGAGTCATTTTCGCCACGCGGTTAAGGGCCGCGATCAGCATATTTTCACACTGCGGGCGGCCTGCATCGTATTGCTGCTGTTACTGGTGACTGCGATGGGTGGCTGGATGAGAGCGCCAGAAAAGCTGACCATTCACAACCCGCCAGATCTGCGTAAAGGCAGCACGCGCCCGTGGTGGGAAATCCCGCCTCCAACCGTCTACGGATTTGCGTATTACATCTTTCAGCAGCTCAACGCCTGGCCTAAAAACGGTAAAGCGGATTATCCGGCTCGTATACAGTCGCTTTCACCTTACCTGACGCCCCAGTGCAAGGCGTTTCTTGAGGAGGACGCAAAGGTACGCGGTGATAAGAACGAGCTTACTGATCGTGTGCGTGTTGTGTACGAAATTCCCGGTAGGGGTTATTCAGGTGAAAGCGTGAAGGTTATCGATCGCGATAACTGGACGGTAAAACTCGATCTTGTTGCCGATGAGTATTACCTCACCGAGCCGGTAAAACGTGCCATGGTGCGTTATCCCCTGAAAGTCGTGCGCTGGGACGGAGACTCTGAGACAAACCCGTTTGGCATGGCGCTGGACTGTTATGACGGCATTCCACAGCGCCTGTCTGCCGCGCCCGAACAGCCAAAACAAAATAATAAGGGGATGTTCTGATGAATCCATCATTTACCTTCCGTTCCCGCGCCTGCCTTGTCGCTATATCGCTTTCACTGCTGCCGGTCGTGGTGATGCATTCCGCGCCGGTACAGGCGGACGAACTGATGAAATGGGAGCGCGTACCGCTGCAGATACCGCTTAAAACGGGTCAGGAGCGCGTGATCTTTGTTGAGAAAAATGTACGCGTAGGTTTTCCGCCTGCGTTGAATGGCAAGCTGCGCGTGCAGAGCACCGGCGGCGCGGTATACCTCAAGGCTGCCAGCGATTTTCCACAGACCCGCCTGCAGCTGCAGGACATGGAAAGCGGCGAAGTGATCATGCTGGACGTCCGTACGACCGCCACTGCGTCAGCCGAGCCGGTTAAAATCATTTACAGCGGTGACGTCAGTACACTCAGCAGTGCGGCCGCCGGTACAGAGCAGAAATCCGGTGGTGACAGCAACAGCTCGCAGGCGAAACGTAAAAAAGTCAGCTATAAGGCCCCTATTCCGGTGCTGCTGACGCGTTACGCAGCTCAGAATCTTTATGCGCCGGTGCGCACCGTTGAAGCCGTGCCGGGTATTCATCCCGTTAATCCGCACCTGCCATCAAACATTACAACACTGTACCCTTCCGCACCCGTGACCGTAACGCCGGTTGCCGGCTGGGGCGTGGCCGGGCGAACCGTCGTAGCGCTCCGGATCCGTAACAGCTCGTCACAGAAAGTGGTACTCGATCCGCGCGAACTGCAGGGACAGTTTGTAACGGCCACCTTCCAGCATCGCTGGCTGGGTGCCGCCGGCACACCGGAAGATACCACCACGCTATACCTGGTCACGGCCGGTCGTCCTGACGACGCTTTCGTGCGCGAGCCATCCATTGCCCGTAAAGGCGTTTCACGCCCAGCTCAGAAGGTGATCCGCTATGAAAATTAAGTCGAACGGTCTGGTTAAAGTGCTGGTTCCGGCCATTCTGATCGGCGGCGGATTTATTGCGGTGAAAAGCTTTAAAAGCAAGCCGCAGGAGCCCGCCGCGCAGGCCGCACATGCGCAGACAGACAACGCGCTGAAGAATCTGTCACCGCAGGAGCTTAAGGCGCTCGGCATCGAGGGCGATACGCCGCAGGATACGCTCAAAACCATCGTAGGCTCACTTAACGCCGTTCGCCAGCAGCAGGACTCTCTGAATAAGCAGAATGCTCAGCTACTGGACGAGAATAAAAAACTACGCGAGCGCAACAGCAACGTTTCCGGCCAGGTTAATGAAGCAGTTCAGGGCGTGGAGAAAAGCTATCACGAGCGTGAGAATCAGATGCGACAGCAGCAGAATGTCCTGACGTCAAAAATCAACGAACTGACGAATAAACTGCAGAATGCTGGTAAGGGTATTGCTGACAAGACAAAGGGTTCAGACAGCGATATTCCGCTGGGTCTGGGTCTCGACGGCATGGGTGCCGGCGGTAGCAATGCACCGGCCTCCGGCAGTGATGGCCTGATGTGGGTCACTCCGCAGGACAGCCCATCCACTTCTTCAGCACAGAATAATGGCGCGTCGGGCAGCAGCGCCGGCGAATCTAAATTTCCTACGTCGTTTCTCAGTGAAAACGCGCTGACGAAGCAAAAAGGCAGCTATGAGCAGCAGGTTAAGGGCTCAACTGCTGAAAAAGGCGCGGAAGAGGAGGCCGAACCCGTTTATACGCTTCCGGAGAACTCGACACTGATTGGCAGCCGCGCAATGACGGCGCTGCTTGGTCGCGTGCCGATCAACGGCACCGTAACTGACCCGTATCCTTTCAAGGTGCTTATTGGCAAAGACAACCTGACGGCCAACGGCATCGAGCTGCCGGACGTTGAGGGCGCAATTGTCTCCGGCACCGCCTCCGGCGACTGGACTCTGTCCTGCGTGCGTGGTCAGGTCAACAGCGTCACGTTTGTGTTTACCGACGGCACCGTACGTACTCTGCCGAAACCGGATCGCAGCGGCAAAGGCGGTAACAACAGTAACCAGAACGGCGGAAAAGATACCGGCACCAGTGGCGGTATAGGCTGGATCTCAGATGAAAACGGGATCCCCTGTATCTCCGGTACGCGCAAGTCTAATGCTTCAAGCTATCTGCCAACGATTGGACTGCTGGGCGCGGCCGGCGCAGCGGGCGACGCCATCGGCCAGAACCAGACGACAAGCCAGACCAACGCCTACGGCGGCGTAACCTCTACGTTGACCGGCGACGCCGGACAGGCCGTTCTGGGCAAGGCTATATCGGGGAGTTCAGACGAAATCACCGAATGGGTTAAACAGCGCTACGGGCAGACTTTTGATGCTATCTACGTGCAGCCGGGGGCGAAACTTGCTGTACACATTACCCGCGAGCTGGCGATCGATTACGAAGATAAGGGCCGCAGGGTGCGTTACGACTTTACCCTGCCAGGCGAAGACGGCAGCGCCGGCGGACTGGACTGAGGAGAATGACCATGAGTATTACTGCAAAATTCGGGGTTTTCATGATTATTGCAGCCAGCACGCTTGCCGGCTGCTCCACGAACAAAGATGAAATGCTGCCGCCGGGCAACAGCAATATGCTGGAACTTTGGAAAGGCACCGACGGTGAATCAGGAGCCTCACGCGGCAGTGAAGCCCGCAGCACGCTGCGTCGTGGGCTTTCAGACAGCGAACAACAGGCTGCCCTCAGCGACGATCGCAGCTACAGCCGCACGCAGGAGTCTGAAATCAGCCAGCAGTTCCCGCGCCTGCCCAATCCTGACATGGTGATGTACGTGTTCCCGCACCTCGCACAGGGAAATACCCCCGTGCCGGGTTACAGCACCGTTTTCCCTTTCTATGACCAGACGCAGTACGCTATGCCTGGCGAACGCACGGAGGCGCTGTAATGTTCGGACTGTTTAAAAAAACCGCTAAAAATGCGACTCGGTTACATGATGTTTCTGACCAGGCAGGGCCGGAACCCGTAGTCCGCCCCGGTAAAATGTCACAGGCCGACGAAAAGCGCGTTTATGCGCATAACCCGTCCATCGTTGATTATCTGCCATGGGCAGAGTTTCTGGATGAGGAGCAGTGCCTGCTGCTTGATGATGGCATCTCCGTAGGTGCCGTCTATGAAGTGACGCCGGCTGCAACCGAAGGGCGTCCTGACGAGCGTCTGGAGCAAATCCGCGACGTGGTGGAAGATGCGCTGCAGGACAGCTTTGACGATCTGGCGAACAACCCGTGGATTGTTCAGTTCTACTGCCAGGATGAGAATAACGTTGACGCCTACCTTGATCGTCTGCGCGGATACGTCAAGCCGCACGCGCAGGGCAGTGAGTTTACCGGGGCGTGGCTCAGGGAAACAGAGCAGCACATGCGTGGGATTGCGCGTCCTGAAGGTTTGTTTGAAGACAAATTGATTACCGGCCAGCCGTGGCGCGGGCAGCAGCGCCGCACGCGCATGGTTATCTACCGCTGGGCAACCAAAAACAGCGGTGATCTGATGTCACCGGTTGGCATGCTGAATCAGGCGTGCGAACGGCTCTGCAGTGCCTTTTCGAGCGTCAACATCAACTGCACGCGCCAGAACGGCCTGCAGGTGCATTCCTGGCTGCTGCGGATGTTCAATCCTGCGCCCGAAGGCATGGATAAAGAAGCGTTTTACCGCGCGGCTGCCTATGAGGACAGCCGAGACATGCCTGAAGGAATGATCCCTGTAGAAAATGATTTTGCCGAAACCCTGCTGTTTACGCCACCGCGTTCTGACGTTGAGAACGGCGTATGGTGGCTGGATAACATTGCACATTCTGCTATTTCAGTGGAGCGCCTGCGTAAGCCGCCCGAACCCGGCACGCTCACCGGCGAAAAGAGTCGGGGAGAGAAAAAAATTAACGCACTGATGGACACGTTTCCTGAAGGCACCATGCTGTGCATGACGATTGTCGCCGAGCCACAGGACACGCTGGAAGAGAAGTTTAACCGCCTGGCGAAAAACGCCATCGGCGAGAATACCGAATCGGGACGCGTCCGCCAGGACGTCGCCGCGGTCAAGGAGCTGCTGGGAAACCGCCACAAACTCTATCGCGCGGCCATCACCTTTTTCCTCCGCGCAAAAGACATGCCCGAAATGAATCGTAAGCGCATCGAGCTCAGCACCGTACTGCTGAATGAAGGACTGCAGCCGGTACGCGCTGAACATGAAACAGGCCCGTTGAATACCTGGCTGCGTGCGCTGCCGATGTGCTTTAACCCTCAGCATGACAGGAAAAACTGGTATACCCGCCTGATGTGGGTCCAGCACATTGCCGGGCTGCTGCCCGTCACCGGCCGCGAAACCGGGACCGGTAATGCCGGATTCAGCTTCTTTAACCGTGGCGGCGATGTGCTGGACTTTGATCCACTGAACAAGGACGACCGGTCTCAGAACGCGCATATGCTGCTGTTCGGGCCGACTGGTGCCGGTAAATCCGCCACGCTCTGCTCGATGCTCTGTCAGCTGATGGCCGTTCACCGCCCGCGCCTGTTCATTGCGGAAGCCGGTAACAGCTTCGGGTTGACCGCAGACTACTTTGAAAGTCTGGGCCTCACGGTCAACAAGGTTAGCGTCAAACCCGGGAGCGGTGTATCCCTGCCGCCCTTTGCTGATGCGCATAAGCTGTTTGACAGTGATGCGCCCGCACCGGCGATTGATGAGAGTGACCTGCCGGACATTGAAGATGATTCGGACGATGATGAAGAAAATGGCAAGCGCGACATTCTGGGCGAAATGGAAATTTCTGCCCGAATGATGATCACAGGCGGAGATCCGAAGGAAGATGCCGCGCTGAAACGTGCTGACCGCGCCATGATCCGCGAAGCGCTGATCATGGCCGCACGTAAAACTCTGGATGAAGGCCGCCAGATGCTGCCGGGAGACCTGCAGAATGCGCTCAACGCCATCTCGCTGGAGACAGAAAATGTCAGTGGACAGGTGCGTAACGAAACCCGCCGGGCGAAAGCGGCTGAAATGGCCGAATCTCTGGGCATGTTTACGCAGCAGGGAAGCTTTGAGGCAGAGCTCTTCAACCAGGAGGGCTCTCTCTGGCCGGAGGCTGACGTTACGCTGATTGACCTGGCGCACCTTGCCCGCGAGGGATATGAAGCACAGATGGCGCTGACGATGGTGTCGCTGACCAACACCATTAACAACATTGCCGAGCGGGACCAGTACCTGGAGCGCGACATTGTTTTTACCGTGGATGAGGCCCACGTTGTGACGGTAAACCCACTTCTCGCCCCCTACATGACCAAAGTGGTCAAGATGTGGCGTAAGCTTGGCGCATGGTTGTGGCTTGCCACGCAGAACCTTGAGGACTACCCGAATGCTGCCGGCAAGATGCTGAATATGGCGGAGTGGTGGATCTGCCTGACGATGCCGAAAAAAGAGGTGGAGGATATTGCCCGCTTCCGGACGCTTTCAGAAGAGCAAAAAGCCGTACTGCTTTCCGCCAGTAAGCTGTCACGGTGCTACACCGAAGGGGTGGTGCTCTCGAAAAAAATTGAAGCATTGTTCCGCGCTGTACCACCCAGCCTATATCTCGCGCTTGGGATGACGGAGAAAGAAGAGAAAGCCGAACGTAAAGCGCTGATGCGTAAACATAACTGTTCCGAGCTCGATGCTGCTATTCTCGTAGCGAAGAAACTGGATCGTCTGCGTGGATTGATGACGGAAGATGCGGCCGGGATGGCCGAACACAACGATAAGAGAGAGATGCTGACCGCATGATTAAGCTCAAGTATGCGCAACCTCTGACCCAGCGCCCTGCGCCGGACGAAACGCCAACCCCTGCCATGTTCAGCCTGCATCCTCAGGGGGAACCCGCGATGACGGCAACAACGGCCGAGCGACTGGCAGCAATGGAGAACGCGCTGAGGTTGAGGCTGCAACCGCCGGTCACGATTACCTGTAACCCGCATCGTATCGGTAAAAGCAGCTGCGTGTCGGTTCATCTTGAGGACAGCAGAGGTAAACGTGCGGACATTCTGCTGACGCAGGAAGGCCGCGCCGGACTCCCTCTGGATAATGAATTTGATTCGCCGCGCTGGCATGTAAACGTACCCGATGCCGCAGACATGGTTTTTTTAACTTTGTGGATCAATGAATTATTCAGAGATTAAGCAACATATTATCTGTTACCGGCTTTCTGAGCCGGTTTTTCATAAGGAGATCAAATGGCACTTTCAATATCCCTTGCTGCATTCAAAGTTAATGCCGGCGGGGAAAGCATCACCAGTTTTGAAACGCTGAATCCACCTGGGATGGCTGAGTCTTTCTGGGGTTTACCGGATGCAAATCTTTACTTGGTCTGTATGGCAAAGAAAAAAGGTGAACTTCGTGATGTTAAAGCCGGGATCGCGGTTTTAACGAGCCATACTCACCACGACAAAGAATTCCAGGACGCTGTCATGGGTTTAATCCGTACCAGCCCAGTTCTCAAGCCTATCAGCGAAAAGTCCAATATGTCGCTTTTGCCAGCGCGGCTATCTGTTCAAGGTGAGATTCCAACAGAAGACGAGCTTAAAGGTGTTTTTTTCCAGCAGTATCTTAAGCACAGTAGCGCAGGTCGCGCCTGATATGACAGAGCGGGGTCTCCCCGCTAATCCATCTTTCCGGATCCCTTCAGTTACAGTCCGATATCCGCACTTCACCTCAGAAATTTTTAAATTCCGAAAAAGAGTTTACTGCTGAATCCCTGACCACGCGCTGACACTCTGACGGCCTGTTACCGTGACGGAGATCCGCTATGCGACTCAGGCTATTACACTCACTTTTCCTGTTTATACCGTTTCAGCTGCTGGCCGGCACCGTTGTGTATACCGATGCTGAACACCCTCCTCAGAATCTGACTGAAGAGAGCTCGGTTGTCTGGCTTGATGGCCCCGACCGCCTGCAGGATGCCATTTTCGGCGAACTGGCTGCAGATCCGCAGCTGGCCGCTCAACAGGCCCGCAACATCATTCAGTCACCTCAATGGCCCGGTCAGCAGGAGCAGATTGCTCAGGCTTACCGTCAGGTTGTACATGCCTGGGAGATTGGTCTACATAAATTCCCCGCCGTCGTTTTCGATGATCGGGATGTGGTTTATGGCACGGCCGACGTAGCCCGCGCCGACATGCTTCGCGCTCAGGGGGGCAACTGATGCGTTTCGCCCTCAGAAAACACTTTCAGGCGGCCGGCGTTGCCACGGTGCTTGCAGCAGCAGCGGCTCCCGCAACGGTTTCAGCCATTAATACCGCCGGCATTATTGCCAGCGCCATTACCCAGGACTGTATCAGCTGGCGCGTCAGCGGCATCTGTTACTGGCTGATGTGTACGCCGTTTGGTTGCTCGGTGAAAACCTCCGTCAAGGTGACGCATTTTATCCCTGAGGTGGTGGTGTCAACCTACACCGGACCCGGAGGAAATCCCTGGACAGAGATGGCCTTTATGAGCGGCGCATCCGGCACGATCGACAACGCTCTGACCAGCGGTGCGCCGGCCGGCGGCGGCAACGCCGGCGACATGAAAAATCCCGGGCAGCGCAAATCGAATATTAAATTTAAATACGCCGATGCAATCGGCCATCCGGCCACCTTAGTTATTGGCGGCAGCATTGCCGGGTATTCATGTGATACGGCCGCCACGCCATTCAATCCTTACTTTCTGAGCACGCTGGATTCACTTGTGTGGCGATCGGGGTTGCCTGAGTCGCTTTATCCTGAGGCGTTGATCCCGGGACAGCGTGAACTGGGCAGCCAGGCCAGCGCGAACATGTGGGGGAATATTTACCCACGCTCCGGCTTCGTCAGCCAGTCAGACGATGACAAAGCGTCAGGCGTGGTCGCGCAGCGCGTCGCCGACATTATTACCCGCTCCGGGCAGCCTCACGTTTATCAGGTACTTAAGGGTTCCCGCAAAGCCGGCTACTGGCCGCCCGGTGAGGTGAAGGAAAACACGGGCACGGCAAATCATAAATGGCAGCGCCTGTCGCCCACGCTTTCAGCCTCATGCGCGGTTTTTCCTGACGGCGCATACCCCATTGCTCAGGACGGCAACGAAGCGTACGCACTGTGGCAGCCCTACAGCTGCTGCAAGCGACGCGGCCAGACCTTCCTCTATTCAACTGACTTCTGAGAGGCACCATGTCACCAGTTAAATTCAAACCGGCCGCGCTTGCACTCTTCATCGCTGCCGCAGCGCTATCCGCGCAGGCGGCCGACGATAATCAGTCCGGTGCATTCGGTATTTCACTTCCATCAGTGAACAACAGCGCCATAGGCTACGGCAAGGACGTCAGCGGCGCGGTCTCTGACAAGCTCTACTATACGCTCGGCGGCGGATCTGTCATTTCACAGCCGGCAACGCGCAGCAGCATGCGCAAACTTGGCATGAACGTCGGATGGAGCAGCGATCTGATGTGCGGCAATTTCGACCTGAAAACAACCGTTGGCAATCAGCTCAACGGGGTAACAAACGGCTTCAAAAACCTCATGGGCGACGTGGTTCAGAACGCCACCGGTGCCGTAGCCAGCCTGCCGGCAATGATTATTCAACGTGCCAATCCCGGCCTGTACGACATGCTCACAAACGGCGTGCTACAGGCAAACGTCTCCTTTGATAAGGCCCAGTTCAACTGTCAGAACATGTCAAAACGCATGATGGATTTTGCCGGCAACAACAAATGGACGCAGGGCGCGGTAATGGATGAGTACCGCTCGCTTGTTAACAGCGGAGATGCGGATGCTGTGCGCGTGAACAATTCAGCGGACAAGCTGCAGGGTAATTCCGGTCAGAACTGGATTGGCGGACAGAAACGAGGGGGGCAGGGGCAGCAGGCTATCCGGCCAACGCACGACTTAACGGCTGCGGGGTTCAACATGATGAACAGCCTGCCGGTGCTGAGCACTGACACCGTCAGCAGCAACAGCTGCAACGGGGGAGCCTGTGGAAAATATGCGAGCGCTGAAGAAGCGGCCAAAGCCGTGGTTCAGGTGGTAGGGGACAGTTCCCTGCGCACCTGCAGTGATGCCTCGCAGTGTACCAGTGGCGATGACGAACAGCAGCCTGGCGCTACGCAGGCCGGCACCGGCTTTGCGCCCATCCTGGAAGAGACAACTAAAGAGAATACTGAGCAGCTGGTAAAACTCGTCAATGGCACCGAGCAGCCGAACGCGGCGAATCTGGCAAAGCTTAAAACCGGCAGTTTACCCATCACTGCAGGAGTTATCAGAGCACTGCAGAGAGATCCTGATAACGCAGCCCTGACCGCTCGCCTCGCTGGCGAGCTTGCAATGGCTGACACGGTTGAAACCGCGCTGATTATGCGCCGCATGATTGTGACCGGCATGTCCGAACCTAACGCAGCGGCACAGAATGCGGCCATCGAGGAAGGGGACCGGCGCGTAGCGGCCATCGATCGTGAAATCACGGCATTACGAAATGAAATGGAGCTCAAGCGCGAGTTGTCACGTAATTCTGTACTCACCATTATCGATCGGGAAAACGGGCGCGTTAACAGCAATCCTCAGACGCAGAGCGACGACAGCACCGACAGTCGCGTTAACCGTTTGGCCGTTCCTGAAACGGAAAGCAACTAATGAGGGCGCAGCCGATGAGAACCGAAAACGGCGCGCACCGCGCCTCATTTTTCCGCCGCCACCCTGCTCTGCTTCGCGTGCTGTGTACTGCCGGCGCTCTGCTGGCATTCCTGCTGGCCGGGCTAATTGTTGCGGACAAAGCCGTTAAAAATCCCGCTCAGGCCGCTGCATTCCGCTACTGGATGGAGCATGCCCGCTATGGCTGGCTGGTATGGCGCCTGGCCGTTTATGGTGCGCTGGCGTGGGGGTTTGTAAAAATTTTCCGGGCACCAGGCTTCGGTCCGCAATACCGTCAGCCGCTGATCCGCATTGCGGCGGTCAGCGTCATTTTTGCCGTTGTCTGTGAACTGGTGCTGCTTGGCGGCACAGGAGTGTCATGATGCTGACAAACAGCTATCTGGAGTATTTCCTTACCCTGCTCGGCTGGGTTGTAAACAACGGACTCTGGAACATCCTCATCACAACCGGCTTGTTTGCCGTACCGGTCGCATTCCGGCTTATCGGCATCTGGCTGAAAGTGCGTGAAGAAGGTGAAGATGAGGGGAATAAAGGTGCCCTGTCCATACCCAGGATGGAGCATGCTATTTATTCATCGTTTCTGGTCATGATTGCCTGCTGCATGCCGCTGATGGATGTGGACATGAATACCATCAAATATGACACATCTCGCGCGCAATCCTGCGGCACGTGGACGCCAAAAGCACCCGACGACACGGGGTATTCACCGGTCATATCCAGCATTAACGACCAGACTGCGGCCGCGCCGGTCTGGTGGTATCTGGTTCATAAGCTGGCGAAGGGGATTACTCAGGCTTCAGTAGCCACTATCCCCTGCCGGCCGGACATGCGTCAGATTCGGTTTGAGGTTCAGCATACGCGGATTAACAATAAAGCCCTCGCGGAAGAGCTGCAGGACTTTACCAACGATTGCTATTCGCTCGCGCTGTACATGTGGAAACGTCAGGATCAGGGGCAGACAACAGACAAAGCCACGCTGCGTGATGTTGAGTGGATCGGCAGTAAAACCTTCCTCAGCAATTATTACGGCAGCCTGCAATCGAAAACACCACGGGCAGAGTTCCCTTGGAGCGAGAGCCGCGACAGCGGAAGACCGGATACCGGCCGGGGCGGCTATCCGACCTGCAGCGAGTGGTGGAATAAAGCGGATACCGGACTGCATGCCCGTGTCGTCGATCAGGCTGACCCGGGTTTATGGACCCGCCTGACCGCTGCCATGAAAATGATCGGCGGCAACACGTCAGACTATGAGGAAGCTATCATACGGCGTTTAGTCAGCCCGGAGAGCCTGACGGTTTCACAGGGCGGACACGTTTATGCCGGCTACGGTGGTAACGCAGATTTTACGCTCGATAACTCCGTTGCCCGCGTAGCGGCGATCGGCGGTACGGCATTAGGCAGTCTGGCTGCGTTCCCTGCCTTCGATGCCATGCGCCAGGCGCTGCCAATGGTACAGGCTGTTCTGCTCATGGCGATTGTAGTGATTTTGCCGCTAATTCTGGCGTTCTCCGCCTACGAGATAAAGACGGTCATAACGCTCACGTTTGTGCTCTTCGCGCTGAACTTCCTGACGTTCTGGTGGGAGCTGGCCCGCTGGCTCGACAGCTGGCTGCTGACAGCACTATACAGTTCTGACACGCACAGCAGCTTTAACATGGCCGGATTCCAGAACAGTTCCGATGACCTGATCATGAATTTTGTTATGGCAACGATGTTCATGGTGCTGCCAGCAGTATGGATGGGAGCACTGTCATGGGCAGGAATTAAGGTTGGGGGAACACTAGACGCAGCATTTAGGAACGGTACATCCGACGTACAAAAAAGCGGGGGGGAAGCGGTTAACACAGCTAAAAGCGCGGTGAAGCTATAACTGAAAGGCGATGGCTAGACTTAGTAGACTAGTCATCGTCTTCAATATCGACTTTATAGCTCGTACTACCCCCATCTCTCGACTCAGAATAATAACCATACCCATTTGCACCATTTCGGTACTCGGAGCCGCCATAGGTCTTTGACTTTGCGAAAATTGACTGTTCATCAGAGGATCTGTCGATAGCTATGTTGCACAGCATATAAACAAACATTCCGCCAATGATCACAATGGTTCCAAATATTACTCCGCACGCTAATGCAGTACACAGAATGACAAAGCAAGCCAAGGGAACTGGCAAGCGTCCTAAAAAAGTAGGGAGCCCACGCTTAACAGTCCATTCGACACAAATCCTATTAGCAGTTCTCGTACATTTAGAAAGCCTGATCCAGAGCCTCGCTGCACGCCCTCCTCTTTTAAAAGCTGAGTTTTCCATAGCCCCCCTCTAAACAATTTGTAAGGTTAATAGCCACAAAGTAAGACGTTTGAACTCTGGTTGCCCGACTGGGAGCATTCAATATCAAACCAATGTTCTGTCCAGAACATAATCCCACACGCAAGAAATATACCTAAGCAAGTACCAATATAGGGCGCAGCGACGGATTTACCTATCCTTCTCCCCAAAGCGACACCACAACTACCGCAGGCGAGTAATAGCCACGCATTAAAAAGCACATGTAACATGATCACTCCTGCTCACAAACTGAGTTATCATTCTGATCAGCAAGGTATTGCTTCGTGATTCTGATTACCTGCCGCTCCGAAATCCCACAAATATTTGCTGTTTCACGTATGCTCATCCCGTTACCGAGCCGTAGTTTTATAACATTTTTATGCATTAGATGATTAGCCTGCTTTCCTTTGAATTTCCCTTTTTCAATGGCCTTAGCGATACCTTCTTGCTGCCGACGTCGGCGATCCTGATAGTCCTTACGAGCTATGGCTGCAAGCATATCTAACATCATTGCGTTTATTGCTCTGAGCATCGCAGCAGTAAAATCATCACTTCTTTGGTTCTCAAGCGCGACGTAGCTTGTTGGTAAGTCCAGGCTAACGATCGACAAGTTTTTGCTGTTAATTAACTCTTTGAGCTTTAACCAACCAGCATCATCGAGGCGAGAAAGTCGATCAACTTGCTCAATCAGTAAAGCATCCCCCGGCGATGCATTCTCAAGTAGACGCATAAGTTCGGGGCGTTGAAGTGAAGCACCAGAAACATTTTCTACATACCAGCTTGCTACACGATGCCCGCGCTCAGCTACGAATTGCTGCAAACTTTTTTTCGCACGCTCGGCATCTTGTTGCCGAGTCGATGCGCGAAGGTAAGCAAAGATGTACATATTTTACGCAAACATGACTTTTAGGTGATGACACATTATGGCATGACTTTTAGATGATGACTTAAGGGAAAAAGAAGGCGTTTTGCACCCATGACATTTGGGTATACTGGGCCGATTTTCTCCGCTTTATGCCATACCTGCCGAATTTTAAGCAGAATTCACGTAGCGTGATCGATTGTAAAGAGCGCTTAATTACCCTCTCAATAAATCTCATATCGCTATGTAAAGGAGCCATTTCACATTCCAAGCCTCATTTAAGGTACTTTTTAGAAACAGCAGCTATCGATGGCTGGTACTGTTTAAATATCCAGATTAAACCTTTTTCTCTGGGTCAGATGAGTGATATAGTTTCACCTATAAGACCCATTGGAGGCATTATGTCTGAATTTGAATTACTGGCGCAGGATCTGCTTGAGAAAGCAGAGATAGACGAAAAGCTCCGGCAGGGAAATGATAAAAAGCTCATCGGGCAGGTGCTGGAAATCTATGATCAGAAGTATGTGGCCGAGTTACTCAGGAAAGTCGGCAAAAACGAGTGGACTCGCGAAACTCTTAATCGCTGGATTAATGGTAAGTGTTCACCTAAGTCGCTGACGTCAGCCGAAGAGGCACTTCTGCGAAAAATGCTGCCGGAGGCACCAGCGCATTACCCGGACTATGCCTTCCGGTTTATTGATCTGTTTGCCGGCATTGGCGGTATACGAAAAGGCTTTGAAGCCATCGGTGGCCAGTGCGTTTTTACCAGTGAATGGAATAAAGAGGCTGTGCGCACGTATAAAGCCAACTGGTTTAACGATGAGCAGGCACACACGTTTAATCTCGATATCCGGGAAGTTACGCTCAGTGACAAACCTGAAGTACCAGAAAATGATGCCTATGCCTACATTGACGAGCACGTGCCGGATCATGATGTACTTCTGGCAGGTTTCCCGTGTCAGCCGTTCAGCCTAGCTGGAGTAAGCAAGAAAAACTCACTCGGCCGGGCGCACGGTTTCGAATGTGAAGCGCAGGGAACGCTTTTCTTTGATGTCGCGCGCATTATCCGTGCCAAAAAGCCGGCTGTCTTTGTGCTGGAAAACGTCAAAAACCTGAAGAGCCATGACAAGGGTAAAACCTTTAAAGTCATCATGGAGACACTGGACGAGCTGGGTTATGAAGTGGCGGATGCGGCTGACATGGGCAAAAGTGATCCTAAAGTCATCGACGGAAAGCATTTCCTGCCTCAGCACCGTGAACGTATCGTGCTGGTTGGTTTCCGCCGCGATCTGAATATTCACCAGGGTTTTACCCTGCGGGACGTCAGTCGTTTTTATCCGAAACAGCGGCCGTCATTTGGCGAGCTGCTGGAGCCTGTGGTGGACAGCAAGTATATCCTGACGCCGAAGCTCTGGGAGTACCTTTACAACTACGCCAAAAAGCACGCGGCTAAGGGGAACGGCTTCGGTTTTGGCCTGGTAAACCCTGAAAACAGGAAAAGCGTTGCCCGTACGCTTTCTGCCCGCTATCACAAAGACGGATCTGAAATTCTGATTGATCGTGGCTGGGATATGGCTACGGGTGAAACAGATTTCGCGAACGAAGAAAATCAGGCGCATCGGCCACGCAGGCTTACGCCGCGTGAGTGCGCGCGCCTCATGGGCTTCGAGAAGCCCGAGGGCAGGCCTTTCCGTATCCCGGTCTCGGACACGCAGTCTTACCGTCAGTTCGGTAACTCCGTAGTGGTTCCTGTGTTTGAAGCGGTTGCGAGACTGCTGGAGCCTTACATCCTGAAAGCCGTTTCTGCCGATGCTGAGAAGGCGGAGAACATCTGAGTGCACTTCCCGGCAGGATATGCCGGGAGATTATTTAAGGATGATCGGCGTAAAGCCCTGTGAGCTCGGCAATAAAGGCGCCCAGCGTCATTAATTCTTCCCTTACCGCTTCCGGGTATTTTTTATGTAAGGATGACGGCACGACCAGCCTGACCCCTTCCGCCTGCATTTCCCTGTACTGCGCCTGTGACACCCCCTCCTGCAGCGTAAACAGGTGAACCGGAGAAATTCTGTTGGCTTCATTCAGTATCTGGCGCCAGCGATCTTTACAGGTGGTCTTAACTGCCAGCATACGCAGATTTTCTGCGGGAAACTCAGCGTCGTGGTAAGCCTCGGCGGAAGGGAACAGAAAGTCGGGCTTTTTATTGCCCTCCGTGACTGCCTGCGTAGCGAAATGCCGTAGCCCGTGCTCAATGAAGAGATGCTCCAGGTGCAGCTCCAGTGACTTTCCGGCCCGGGATTTACGGCGATTACTGACAGAGTTGGCCAGCGCAATAAATTCATCCACGGAGCCAAACCCTTTCCAGATTATGTCCAGAACATGCAGTTCCTCAACCAACAGAAAAATGTCGTACTCGACACGCCGACGGTCAATAAGCTGCTCATCCGGATCGTGCGAATTTTTCACGTAATGCCCGGCGGCATAATCAATAATTTCATTTCCTGACGGGAAGCGATGCTGCCAGTTCTCCGGGATAACGTATTTATGATTAACAGGAGCCTGCTGCAGAGACAGGCCGCCTAGAATGCGATCGGCAGACCCGGATATAAGCATGCCGGGGATGACTTTACCGATAGCGGTCTCGATAACGTCCTCTTCGTCCGGGCTGACGCAGACCCAGATGTCCACAGCCGTACTGTCCCCGCCGTGCTCATTAAGCCTGAAAGCCAGAAGCGTCAGGGCTCCGGTATTTTCAGGATCCTGAAGCGGGCTGCCTCTTCCCCAGCGTGTAATCCTCTTCTCGTTTCGGGTTTTACCAAAATGACGGCTGTTGTAATAAATTGCCCGGGCTTCGCTGTCCGGGCAGTCATGTGATGACACATGTGCTGTGATAAAGACTGAAGGGTTGAGCTCACGGGTATGGTTAACAGAAGGAAACAGCTTCTCAACGATACCAGAAGGGATATAAAGCCCGACCTGATGTCCACCTGTTGCGCCAGTGTCATTGGCGGAAAGGCGTTTAATGTAAACGAAGTAATTTCCGCCTGCGATCTCAAGTAGCCAGTTATGAAAAGCCGACATACATATCCCTCTGTTGCCCTGAAATTCAACTCGTCATTTTTCCACAGTCAGACAGAAGCTGCTAGGAAAGCTTTTGTAGAAGCTCTGCCTGCAGCTGAAACCGACTATAATCAGAAAAAAGAAAAGTATCCTTCTGGACTCATCCGGCTCACCAGATGCTAATGGTGCAAGTCAAGGTCAACTCCTGCAGCTGGCTTAAAGTCTGCTATGAGCGCAGGCTGTGTGAAAACTCATAGCGTTAAGTAGCCTAACAATATTTCTCATCTGTGTTTTGAGAATACTGTTTAAGTTGACGAGGTAAGCTGTGATTTTATTCGGGTGTATCAGAAGTTTTTATTGCGGGAAAGATCCTGATATTTGTTACTGGAGGATAAAACAGCCGGATCCGTTAGCCGTATTGTTCCTGAAGCTGAAATATCAATCCTGTAGTACCCCATATCGATATCATCCTTTTCAGGTTATAAGCCAATATATGTAGACTCATTTCCGTACTGACATTTTTAAATTTCCGCATCAGAAAGTGCGTTGCACCCATCCACATTTTAATTGTCCCAAACGGATGTTCTACCGTTTGCTTTCGCATGACTACCGCCTGAGGAAATGACTCAAGCCTCGCATGCATTTCTTCCATTTCAGCTTCATGAACCCAACGCCGTATACGCCTTGGTTCACGTTTCGATGTAGTGCATCTGGAGCGCTGACTGCAATCGCGACAGGCAATATTGTTAAAATACAACTGTTGCTCCAGTACGTCCTCTATTGAGGTAAAACGATTCTGAAGCTCATTGCCCATTGGGCATACATAAACATCTTTTTCCCTGTTATATCTGAACATTGAGCGATTATAGAGCCCCTTACGTTCAGCACCAGAGGTATCTCCTTTAGGCACTAACGCTACGGCTCCGCTATCCAGAACCGTTTTAATATCGCTGCGACTGTAATACCCTTTATCGGCAAGTACTGTTATGTCCTTCCGGCCAACAGCTTTCTGAGCCAGTGTTGCTACTGAACCAAGTTGCCCGTTATCTGTTGTGTTGGTGACTTCATGCGCAACAATCAAATAGTTCTTCGTATCCACAGCTGTCTGAACGTTGTAGCAAACTTGCCGATTCATATTATTTGTTTTCATTAACCGGGAGTCAGGGTCGGTTAAAGAGAGTTGTTTATCTGGCTGTTGTGCGACGGCTTGTTGGATCTCCTGAAGTTCACGTAAACGCTTTTTTAGCCAGGCCAGTTTAGTGGCTGTTAACTTTGCGTTTGCATCGGGCTCAGCATTCTTGTCGGCTTCATCCAGCTTATTTAAATAATAGGTAATACTTTGCTCAACGCGCTCAATGTGGTCTTTGGCTTTCTGAGATGTGAAGTTATTAGGTTTGCTGTTTACTGCTTTAAATTTGCTACCGTCGATGGCTACAACGACATCAGTGAACATTTGCATTTGCCGACACAGGCCAATAAAGGTCCGACAGGCATTCCTGATACCTTCACCGTTATCTTTTCTGAAGTCTGCAATGGTTTTGAAATCAGGCGTTAATCGTTCAAGTAACCACATCAGTTCAACGTTCCGATGGGCCTCTTTTTCCAGTCTACGGGAGGACTGAATTCGGTTGAGATATCCGTAAATGTACAATTTCAGTAGGGTGGCAGGGTGATATCCGGGCCGTCCGGTTCGCTTTGCATCAACTCTTCTGAAACCAAGAGAATCGAGCTTTAGTCCATCAACAAAGATATCAACCACTCTGACGGGGTTATCTTCAGTGACAAAATCATCCAGTGCATCAGGGAGCAATGTCACCTGAAGCCTGCCTTGTCCTTGAATGTGATTGGCCATATCGGTATCCGCAGTATTCATTTGTATGTTTTTAATTTTAATGAAAAATTCAGTCCGTTGCATGGGTTTATCAAGAATGGTTGATCATATGAAATCATCGCTTAGACCAAAAAGTGATCAGGAGTTTTCACACAGCCTGAGCGAGGAGCGGACATCTCTCCTGCCCATAACTTTTTGCTCTTGCAGCAGAACTGCCTGATATCACTTTGCCGGGATCAAACACATCATCATTTAACTGGCAAAGCCAGAATGGGTGACTTCCACGGTTTTAAGCGTTTTTCTGAATACGCTCCAGCAAAGCAGAGCCAGCAGTATGACGATTGCCTCACCAGAAATAAGGAGCGTCCACGCGCCGGACTTCCAGAGTGAACCGGCTATCATCGAGCCTGCTGCTCCGGCAATGAAACAGAACACGACATAGGCCGTATTAAGGCGGCTGCGCAGCTCTGCTTTCATGTTCAGCAACCGGGTCTGGCTCAGGACAAACACAATTTGCATAGCAAAGTTGAACAGCAGAGTTGAAATGATAACCACGACCAGAGATTGTGCGCCCATGGCCGCTATAATCAGGGCGATAAGCACGGCGGTAAGCCCAATGCCTGAAACCAGCGTTGACCGGCCTGTATCATGGTATTTTCCTGCGTTTTTCGCGGCAAATGAGCCGACCAGCCCGACAAGGTTCAGTAGCCCAATCTGTGTGGGCGTATAGGAAAAGGGAGGTGCGCTGAGCAGGAACGTCAGCCCTGTCCAGAACATGGTGTAAACCGCAAATGAACAGGTCCCTAGGACCATTGTTGCCTGTACTGGCCGGGAGTTTTTGACAATACCGACAATTGAAAAAAGCAGCTCCGCATACGCAATTCTGTAACGCGGCTTATCATCTGGCAGACGCACCAGTAAAATTATCGCCAGTGAAATATCAATGATGGCCGCAGCAAAGTAGGTCGCTCTCCAGCCAAACCAGTCAGCAACGATCCCGCCGAACAGACGGGAAAGCATGGTGCCGATGAGCATACCGGAGGCGATGATCCCAATGACTTTCCCACGCTCCTCATCGCGGCTCAGATCGCCGGCCAGGGGAAGCAACAACTGCCCTCCCAGACTTGTCAGTCCTACCAGTGCCAGTCCGGCCAGCATGGACCAGTAAACCGGCGCCACTGCTCTTATAACCAGAAAAACCGCAGACAGGGCCATCAGAGCAGGAATAAACCGGCGGCGGTTAAGTGCGTCTCCCAGCGGCATAAGTAGCAGGATCCCGACGGCATATCCCAGCTGTGTAAAAGTGATAAAGCTGCCGCTTTGCGACACAGGTATTTCAAACGACCTGGCGATCATGCCCAGTAAAGGCTGGGCCCAATAGAGATTCCCGATTGCAGCAGCGCCGGATAAGGTAAAAAGAAAAATCAACCCACGCGACATGGTACCGGTAGCCTGTGGCGCTGAGGAAACATTCGGTTTTTGCATAGTTTGTGCTTTCGATGGAGGTGACGGTTCCGGTCAGGTGAGAGAGAGCTGAACACCAACGAGTGAACTGGCTGAATTAGTGAGGATTACGTAAGTTACTCCGCCCGGAGATAAGGACATATCAGCATAAAAACGGCGGTACCGGCCGGATTCAGGACGGTACTGCCATCAAAATTTTTACTGAACCTGAGTCGGATCGCCCACGGACCACGCGATGCCGTCTCCCCGATCCAGCGTGCCGATGAACTTCATATCTTCTTCACTGATCACCAGACCATCAAAATTAATGTTCTGTAGCATACGTTCAGGGTTCAGACTCTTGGGCAGGACGGCATAACCATTCTGGATCCCCCAGCCAAGCAGGAACTGCGCTTCAGAAACCCCGTACTTTTCCGCCAACTCAACAAAGATCTGGCTGTTGGTGGCCATATCTGCAGTTTTGGCACTTTCCTGGCCCGCACGCCAGGTCGACATAGGTGCAAGACTGCTGTAAGCAATAGGCGCGATACCATTTTGCTTCATGTAAGCAACCAGCCCGGGCTTCTGTGACCACGGGTGCAGTTCAATCTGGTTAGCTTCAGGGAGTGCTAGTCCGGCCGCTTTGATTTCTTCCAGATGGGTCTGGTTAAAGTTACTGACGCCGATGCTGCGCGCCTGACCGGTGCTCTTGATGTCCAGCAGTGCTTTCCACTGTTCAAGACGCTGGTCACCACCATGTGGCGAATGGATGAGATATAAATCCACATAATCCAGACCAAGGCGCTTCAGACTGGCTTCAAAATCTTCGCGGGTCTGTTCGCGGTTTTTTGGTGTTTCATTCCAGCCGGCAAAGCCAGGCCAGAGTTTGGTGGTAACAAAAATATCTTCACGGGTCAGATCGTTATCTTTCAGCGCGGCGCGAATACCTTCGCCAACGCCTTCTTCATTGGCATAAACGACGGCTGTATCAATATGACGATAGCCCACACCGATGGCCGCACGAACGGCTGCAGCCACATCGTCCTGGCTAATAAGGAAGGTACCGAATCCGACTGCTGGGATACGGGTGTCGGCATTCAGCGGAAATGATTTAGTGATAATGGTCATGAAGTCTCCGGTATTTTGACTTACAGACACGCTGACGCTGAGGGTGTACCTGGACACGGTATTACAGCGCCGGGGCGTGTCGAAGATTGAATATGCGATCATCTTAACGTAGACTAATGGTTGTCAGTGAGGAAGTGTTTTCACTGCAGTGTATCCATCATGGAATCAATCTGGTGTTATGAGTATTAATCTTGAAGGTATTACCGTTTTTGTGACCGTTGCCGAGGCGGGCAGTTTCTCCCGCGCGGCAGAACAGCTGGCACTGACCCGCTCAGCTGTTGGGAAGATTATAGCCCGTCTGGAAGACCGCCTTGGGGCCAGACTCTTTCATCGGACCACGCGAAGCCAGAGCCTGACAGGAGAAGGGCAGATTTACTATGAAAAATGTGTTCGTGCACTTCATGAACTGGAAATCGGCGAGTCGTTAATTGAATCTGGCAGAATGGAAGTCAGCGGCAAGCTTAAAATCTCCATGCCGGTTCTGTTTGGACGATATTGCGTTGGACCGGCACTGCTTTCGCTGGCAGTGGAACACCCAAAGCTTGAGCTGGATTGTCATTTTACCGATCGGGTTGTGGATATGGTTAATGAAGGCTATGACCTAGCCATCCGGTTTAGCTCTTCTGCTTTACCGGCGAATCTACAGTCAAAAAAAATTGTCACGCAGCGAAAAATAGCCTGCGCTACGCCAGATTACCTGCGCAGAAATGGCACTCCGTCATCACTGGAAGAACTGATCCAGCATGAGGCACTTGTCTGCTGTCAAAATGGACAGGTATTACCCTGGCATTATCTTGACGATCAGGGGGAGGTGATTTCTCCTGAACTAAACTGGCGTTTACAGTTTGATGATAATCAGATGATTGCAGACGCGGCAGTTCGTGGTATGGGCATTGCGTATCTCCCTTACTGGCTCATCCATGAACACCTTCAGAGTGGCTCCCTGATTCCGCTGTTTGATAACGTTAAAACACCGTTGTTTCAGACCTGGGCTGTCTGGCCCACGTCCCAGTATTATCCAATGAAACTTCAGGTCGCTATCGATACGCTGAGTGAGCAGCTGAAGTGGGTGGCTGACTTCTGAAGCAGTAATTGAGCTGGGGGATATTATTACGGATAGCAATCATAAAGTCCGCCCCTGGCACAAAGCGGACATACGCAGAAAAGCAACTCATGAACGAGCATCAGCGTCTTCCATTATCGCTTTCACTCTTAGAATGGTCTGCCGTGTGGTGTCAAATTCGCGGGCGATCGCGCTGATACTCTTCCCTTCACTAAAACGCAAGAACACCGCTTTCTTTTGTTCGTCATCCAAAGCCGGCGGGCGGCCGAAACGCTTTCCGGATGCCTTAGCCCGCGCAATACCAGCATGTGTACGTTCAAGTAGCAGATCCCGCTCAAATTCAGCAACCGCCGAGATTACTTGCATTGTCATCTTTCCGGCCGGGCTGGTGAGGTCTACCCCTCCCAGCGCTAGGCAGTGTACCCGTATTTCTGACGCAGAAAGTAGCTCAACGGTTTTTCTGATATCCATGGCGTTTCGGCCGAGGCGATCCAGCTTCGTTACGATTAAAACGTCCCCGTTTTCCATTCGATCAAGGAGACGCATAAATCCAGGGCGTTCAGCAGCCGCGACTGAACCACTTATGTACTCTTCAATCAGTCGCTGGGGTCTGATGGCAAAGCCGGCCGATTCGATCTCACGACGCTGGTTTTCAGTGTTCTGTTCGAGGGTCGATACCCTGCAGTAGGCAAAAACTCGTGACATGTAGTTATTTTATGTACGAAATAGGTGTACTTATTGTAACGCATGTCCGAAATTAAAAACACTAACTTTCGGACAGGCTGTATCTTACATGTACGAAACCGGTCAGTTTTGTACATCACATTTGGGCAAGTTAATTACCACCGACTTCATTCTGAAGATGGAATAAATAACCATGGGAGAACAATATAAAACAATCATTAAAAAATTCATACCAAATTACCTTTCATACAGTGGTTTTAATTAAAAATAAATATTAAACCTGAGCCATTAGTAGAAGTTGTCACCTCATCGATACCGGATTATTTCATTGATTGACAGAATATTTTATCGGACAGCAAAAATATACGTTAGCCCTTTATTGCTGAAAGGGAAACCAATCAAACCAGATTGACAACTCTATTTTTTTTCATCACTTCCATTATTGAGATTAGAGCTTCGGGTTTTGTCTATTCCCCACACTGCTTTAGCGACTTCTTCAATCTTTGCTACAAATTTATCAACGTTAAACCCCGCAATAAAGGCCAAAGCAAAAAATCCCATTTCACTGGAGCCTACATTGGTGCTCGATTCCAGAACGAGCAATCCTGCCTTAAGGAACAAATAGCTGATGGCACCTGCAATCGTACTTGTTATGGGACGAATGAAATACCATACATGCCAGTCAGGATCCCATTGTTTTCTCACGCACTTATTGAGATAAATCGCGCGAAAACAGTACAGACAGCCGCCAGTATACGCTATCGCACCACACATTAAGGGGACCCGGAGCGGTGCATAAGGTTCGGGTAACCATCCTAAGGACATAGCCCCGATTGCATATGTCGAAAAACAAAGAAGAGCGAAAAGATAAAGAATTATTATGCTGATCATCATGCCATGTTTGCCTTTGACTTTTTCGACTTCAGAGGTCTCATTCATGCTCGATATTTCCTGAAGAAGAAAAAGGTTCTTCAATACGCAGCAATACAATTTGCTGGCTTTCGTCGACTGGCGTACCATCATCACTAAGGTTAAGGCGCCGCTTAAGATAAAAATACTGGCATTTACGGATGAGTATTTTTGCTTCACCGTTTTCCATTTGATAATCGTGTTCAATTATCATTTTTTTACTTAATGAGAATTCAGGATTTGGACCTATAACAACATCAATGAATGTGTTCCAGTCGGTATCAACGGGCACAGCTCCTGAGAGGGGCATGGACTCAATAATGTCAAAAAAACGGCCAAGAACGAAATCTTTATACATCTCTGAATGAAAACAGTATGCGCGGATATGCCAGCGATGACCATCATGTGCAAAAGCTGTTGGAAGTACGGTACGAATTGACGGCTCATCGCGCATCGCCCGGTAGTCCACAACCAGAGCATGCTGTTTTCTGATAGCCATTATTAAATCAACCAGGATTTCTGGCTGAACTTTGCGTGTTGGCAGAGGAAGGCTGGCGACGGGGGGAGCCCATCCGATAAAACTCTCAGAGGGGGACAGGATTCCCGTATCCAGCCCCATCAGTTCGTTCAGGTAATGGTTGCTTTCAAACGTGGCGAAAACAGGTTTAAAAGTCGCGTCAGCAATATACGACTTCTGGTTACGGTCATAGTAAGCATTACCAGGCGCCAACTCATGATATTTCGCCAAATCCAGTGAGGCCTGAGGCACGGAAATTCGGAAAAAGTCAGTAATATCAGATCGGTTCAGCCTTCCCTCCCACAATAAACGGAAATCAATGAACTCAAGTCTTCTGTCCTGACCCCAGTTACCTGTTCTGGTGGTTCGCGTACTCATAGTCTGTGCTTCCTGATACTTGGCATAATAAGTATAAAAATTATTCGTATAATTACTAGACTAGTCAATTTTCTATATGTATCTTAGCAGTTGTTGTATTTTTACTCAATTGACTGGGTCGAAAAGGAGAATCAGATGGCCGCTAAGATAACGTTTTTCCAGGTAGGTAATGGCGACATGACATTGGTGCGTCTTGCCGATGTACGAGGCACTGCTATCCTGATCGATACACATATCAGGGCTTCTGCTGATGATGCTCAGGACGATACGCCTGATGTTGGTAAAGCACTGCGTAGCAAGCTTAAATTTGATAATAAGCACCGGCCTTTTGTCGACGTTTTTATGCTCAGTCACCCTGATCAGGATCATTGTGGCGGACTAAGTAAACATTTTTGGCTGGGCCATCCCGATGACTATCCTGACGACGATCTCCACCATACTGAAAAGCGTATTATCATCAGGGAACTATGGTCTTCACCCCTGATTTTTCGCCGTCGCTCCAGGAACCACGTTCTGTGTAAGGATGCACAGGCATTTGATGCTGAAGCCCGACGTCGTGTCCGGTACTGGCAGGCAAATCAGTGCGCTTTTGACGGTAACCGGATCCTGATTATGGGTGAGGACGCGGACGGAAAGACTGATAATCTGCAGTCTATTCTGATTAAAGCGGGGGACACATTTTCCCGTATTAATGGCGAGTATTGTTCATTTTTCTCAGGCACACTTCTTGCCCCGGTTCCGCATGAAGATGACGAAAATCTTGAGGACGCGCTCTCCAAGAACGAATCCAGTATTGTGATGAACATGAAGCTTTCTCCCTACTCTGGATCACCTAATCCCGTTCATTTACTGATGGGGGGGGACGCAGAGGTGCTTATCTGGGAGCGCCTCTGGAAGCGTTACAAAGACCAGCCGGAAGCATTGCAATATGATCTTCTGCTGACGCCGCACCACTGCTCCTGGCACTCTTTGTCCTATCACAGCTGGTCTCAGTATGGAGAAAATGCCCAAGTCAGTGAGGCTGCCCGTAACGCTCTGGGGCAGGCGCGGTCAGGTGCAACCATTATCTCCAGCAGTAAACAGATACTCGATGATGAAAACGATCCGCCCTGTATTCGTGCTAAACGTGAGTATGATGAAATTGTGGATAACGTTGATGGCTGGTTTGGTTGCACGGGTGATCTTAAAGATAAGGAATATATTGAGTTTGAGGTCACGCAAAGCGGAACGATTGTACGTGCTGTCGCAGGCGTTGCCTCAGCAGCAGCAAGTACGGCGGCGGCTGCTGCACCGCGCGCCGGTCTGGAGGATGCATGATCGAATATCACGAATCAGGAGTGCGCCTCGAACAACCGGAGCGTGACGACCTTTATCTAGATACAGCTTCAATTCTGAATGCATGTCAGGCCCATCCTTACACGGACGTCATTGAGCTGCGTGTGCTGGCTTCAGACGACAGGCGATCTGAAATAATTATTGTCGATGCCGGAGATGGAACGGTTGCTGCGAACAACCCGGCCGGGATCCGACGAAAAGAACGTCTGGCTATTGAAATCAATCCGCATCATCGCATTCCTGTTCTTGTCCATACACTCCGCAAGGATTTTCCTGTCCTCTCTCATCAGCATGCCTCCCTGAAAGGCGAGCCCAGAACGCTTTGTCTTTACGATGCGGCCTGGAGTACGGTTGAGCGGAGCTGGACGCCTCAGCGCTTCATTGAAAGAATTTTCTGGTGGCTGAGGGAATCAGCTGAGCTGAGACTTCACCGGGATGATCAGCCATTAGAACAACTGTTTTATCTGAGCCCGTATCAGCTTATTTTGCCCGCTGATTATGCAGAGTACTTCAACTCCGGCCAGCGCAAACTCACTCTTCGGACCGTCAACGAGGGACTCCCGGTAACCCTCAGGGCCGTGCCTGAGATTAAGGGAAGCAGCGTTAGGCCTGTCAGATTACTTCCGATAAGCGTTCCGCCTGTTGAAGCACATACCGTATCATCCTTTCCACAAACGCTGGGAAAACTGCATGAGCAGTTAATGGCCTGGGGCAGCGGCTTGCTTAAACCGCTTGAGGATACTGTATATGAATCACTCATGTGCCCGATAAAAAAAGAAAGCGATCAGGACGAACGCATACTGATTTTACTCCTGGTACCCCGTATTAAAGATGAATGTGAGCGGAGAACAGATGTGCTCGGCTATTATGTCAATGCCTCACGGTACGAGCTTGCATGTGCGCTGGACTTGCTAGGGCCGAAAGATGAGAAAGGTTTCCAGTATCGTATGACGCTTCTGGCAGGGGGGAGAGGCTCTGAGTGGGAATCAATACAGCTTTCACAAATCGAAATTCGCTTTGGTATGAATGCGTCAAATGCCAGAGATATGTCCGCAATCGATCCTGCCACTGCTTTAATTAAAGGGGTTTTAGTGGGGGTAGGGGCCTTGGGAAGTGCTCTTGCAGACATGTGGATACGCGAAGGTTGGGGTTCGTGGACCTTAGTCGATCCGGACCTGCTGCTACCCCATAACCTGTGTCGCCATACCGGTTTCGATACTTTCCTGGGCCAGCCTAAAACTGAGGTGATCAGAACCCTGGCTGAAAATATTTATCCGCACGAACCTGCACCTGTTGCGATCAACAAAAGTATTCTTGACGACGACGACGACATCTCATCGGCGCTGAAAAATTCCGGCATTGTTGTTGATGTAAGTACAACCTTTGAAGTGCCTAGAACCCTGGCGTTAAGGGATGATACTCCCCGAACCGTCAGCCTGTTTCTTACTCCCTCCGGATCGTCCAGCATGATGCTCATGGAAGATGAGGCGCGGTTACAGCGGGTCGATGCGCTGGAGGGACAATATTATCGTGCCATTCTGAATAGCGACTGGGGTACCCACCATCTGCAGCATCATTATGGTGACCGGTGGGTTGGCGGTGGATGCAGGGATATTTCCGTCCGCATGTCAAATGAGTCCATACATGTCCACGCCGGCATTCTGTCTCGCCAGCTTCGTCAGACCGTGCTCAGAAAAGAGGCCAGATTATGCGTATGGTCATCTGACGAAGCTTCTGGCGCTGTCAGTGCACATGAGATCCCTCTCTTCCCCGTGATATCAGCAATGAAGGGTGGATGGACGGTTAAAGTTGATCAGGGGCTGGTAAATAAGCTTCGTGAAATAAGGATGATGGCGCTTCCTAATGAAACCGGAGGGGCCATTCTGGGAATTACTGATTTCAAAAACAGAAGCATTGTTCTTGTTGACGTACTCGCTACCCCTTCTGACAGCGTTGCTTCTCCGACACATTTTGTTCGTGGCCAGGAAGGACAGGAGCAAGCGCTGGAAAAAGCACGGCATCTTACTGCACATGTCGTGGATTATGTTGGCGAATGGCATTCTCATCCGCAGGGATACTCTGCCCGGGCAAGCAGCGATGATGAGAAGCTGATTGAAACTCTTCATACAAAAATGAGCGCTGAAGGTTTACCCATTGCCATGGTTATCGTGTCTGAGAACGACATAAATATAGTTGTCAAATAGTCATACAAACCTGACATTAGGTTTGAGAGAAGGTAAGCTGCCTGCACGATAAGCTGGAGCCATCTCACGGCGGCAGACATGTTCCCCGCGAAGCTGTTTAAGGCTCAGGACTGATGACCGGCCTGACACAGTCAGTTGTCAGTGACTATTACTCCAATGAGCTGCCGAACTGCAGGTTGGTGTCAGAAAGATTCTGACTGCGCCCGCCTCTGGTGAGAAGGTATGAAAAAGCCACCGCATAGGGTGGCTCAGTCATTGAACGTATTTTGTGTTCGTCGGCTTGCATGTTTCAGCGTCACAGGGAGATGCCGTCTCTTTATCCCTGCCCGTGCATAATTACAGCACTTCCCGACGACTCAGTCAAGATCCACATATTCCATGATCTCACGATCAAGCGCGTCAGGGTGATTGTGTTCGGAATGGGGAAGATAAAACGCTGTAAGAACAGCGTTCTTTTTGCGTTCTTTAGCCACTTCTGTGGACAGGCGCGTATTGTCTTCTTCAAGCCGAGTCTGAGCCTGCAGCGCGTCATGTCTGAAAGTTTCCAGTTCGTTCAGCCTGGCGCGCAACCGCCCCATTCCCACCGCGCTCAGCAGACCGTCATCCAGTGCCTGCATGTCATTCCGGCTGAGTCGGCGCTGATAGGATTCATCGCGACGGTAGGCGCGATCTTTGGACACCAATACCTTTGCCATCGGGGGCAGGATGCGGTTCGGAGACACCGTTTCAATCATTTCGCACAGGGCAAAACTGCGTTTTCCCCCGCTAAATTCACTGATCTGTTGAGTTGATTCAGTTTCCAGCTCAAAAATCGCCAGATTATGTTCAAAGGCGCGGGGCTCTTTTGACGTCACCGGCACGACCCTTATGCCCCGGGAATCCGCACTGACGACAATGGCAGGACGCCGCTTATGCATTTCGCCCGTTTGATGCTGACAGGGATAACCAAAACTGTCTCGCAATCCGTCCTGAAAATGAAGAGCCTGATATATGTGGCCGAATTCAACGATAACAATTCTGCCCTTGGGCAGCAGCCTAGCGGGATTAGAAATACGCTTGCGACGCAGCGTTTCGCTGAGGAACACGTCCATTGATGCGTCTTGGCCTGTAAGCCAGATGCAGTAAACACCCGGGCGGATGCCGAGAACGCATTCTACTTTCCACCGTTTTTTAGCCTGCCCGGTAAACGCACGCGTAATAAAGATAGGGGTATCACGGAAGTTAACCGGCACCAGAATTTCGTCAATGTTTTCTACGGATTCACTTCCCAGAAGAATCTCTTTTCCGGGCTGTGTCGCGTGGTACGTACGGTACTGCAGAGTGTAAATCGCCATTCCGTCCCCTGGCGTGTGCATTAATGACATAAACGGCAGAACGCCCATTATATTCATCGTCGTGTCGGGCGGATCTTCTGTTCAGAAAATTATTGTTCCAGCGGCGGCAGCCGCATGGCCGCACGAAACTCCCCGGCCTCCCGCATAAAGTGCTCTTCGTCCATCATGTGAAACAGCGACCGGTGCAGCGTCAGCAGCGTTTTCTCATCCCGCGTCGCGGCTTCGGCCAGCAGGGCCGCGTAGAGGGAGGCGCCCTGCGACAGGCGGGTCAGCCCCTCCAGCTGCCGCGCGCGCACCGACAGGTGCGGCACCCCAGCCATCATGATGCGCTGTAGTTCGGCATAGCTGAGTATGCCCAGGATGCGGCAGAACTCGCGGTGGCCGTCCAGCGTCAGCCCGGTGTCATACGGGCTTTCCGTCAGCTCGGCGTCCATCATGCGCGCCATCTCCCGATCCATCAGGGCAACGAGCTCGCTGGTCCGGATAAAGTTGCCGATGAGATCGTCAAACGTGGCCACCAAGAACTCCTGCAGGTAGTCACTCTTGGAGCGGCCGGCCCGTTTCGCCTGCTCCGTGATAGCTTCGTCAACGGCGGCGGGAATGTTACGCACGGTCAGCGTACGCAGATTTGTAGGAAACTTCAGTTGTGGGCGATTTGCATCTGACATTGTATATTCCGTCCCCATTGATAAACACGCAATATAATCTGCCAGAATAAAGACAATAACAATAATTTATTGCAGATTGACTCATCTGCATCACTAATAAGATAAACGCACCATCAATTCTGAAATGCGTCAGATTTGGTGACGTCTTGTCGCGAATTCTATGACCGCATCCAGCCGGATCCGGAAAAGCACAGAACCGGATCTACGAATTCAGTTGGTTGTTTTTGAAACAAAAAAGAAATATGTGCTATAATATACAGCAGGTTATGTGGTTTTAATGACGCCTGATCCGTAACCTTCCACCTGATTTTTCACCTCATTCTCTGTTTTATCGCTTCCGTAAATACCTTATAATGGAATAAAACGGATCCTCTATGGATACTGTTCCGGTAATTGCATGGGTGACAGTTAGCAGGCTTGTAGTTTCTCTTTATCACATGATGTGTGGGTGAATGCTGCCGGTGTAATTATCAGAAAAAAACAAACACGGACGTGAATATTTATAAGGAAATAATAAAGTGATTAAACATAATAAAAAATACTATAACGAAAGTAATAGTTATACCTCAGACGAAATTGTTGCCTACTGGGCTCATTACGGCTGCCAGAAGTGCTGGCTTTACCGTACCGTAAATTTACGGGGAGAGAGACTTCTTGTCCTTCTCGATAAGGAAAACGGGTTGTTCGAGGAAATGGCCAGCCACCTGGAAGCTCCGGATATCAATGACTGGTCGCTACAGCTTTCCGGCACCGCGTTAATTTTTGACTCGCTCCCCGCAGGTGCGTTTGAAATAGATTTGAGCAATCCCTCCGAGGCGTCGTTCTACATGGACCTCTTGTAAGATGTCCCCAGCCCTCAGAGAAAATGACAAATCCGGAAACAGATAACAGGAGCAGTATCCTCCATGCAGGCAGATGAAGTTGTTAATGGTGTGGTGGCAGCCGCATCACACCCAGTTACGGTTCAGGTGATTAACCAGGGGCCGGGCATCTGGGGCAGTGTGGCCACGGGGCTGATCACTGCCGGCGCGGCGATTGCGGCCGTCATGCTGACGCACCGTTTTACGCTGAAACGTGAGAAACAGGCGTCTGAAGAGAGACGTACACGCGAATATCATTTCATATCAACAGAGCTGATTTTCGTGCTTGAGCGCTACGTCGAACAGTGTGCACGGGTGGCGACCGATGACGGCCAACCCAGCCGGGAACGTCAGCACGAATATGAGCCTGTCACCTCTTTGCCCGAGCTTAACCTGTCAGCCATCACCGGCGACTGGCGAGTCCTTGATCCGCTTCACATGTTCCGCATACGTGAGTTGCCGGTGCTGCAGGACGAGGCTAACAGAGCAATTGAAGCTGAATGGAAAAATTTCGATCCCCCTCTCCATACACATTACTTTAAGGAGCGGCAGTATCAGTATGCCCGGATGGGTATTAAGGCCGTCATCCTGGCGATGCGTTTGCGCAGAGAGGCCGCCTTACCCAGTACCCGTCTTGCGGATTATGAGTGGTCTGCCGTTCCTATGATGCACAGTGTCTGGAACCGGGAACGAAAAAGACGCGCGGCTGAGTACATCAGAAACAGGCCGTGGCATGAACCGGTGCCGCTGCAGAACAGTTGTGAGGAAACCAGCCTGTGAGCAGTCTCATTTCATATTCAAATCCTCATCCGCCGGCGCAGCTGCCGGTGGCCATTGACTATCCGGCGGCGCTGGCGCTGCGGCAGATGGCCGCGCTCGTCGACGACCTGCCCAAGTACCTGCTGGCGCCCGAGGTGAGCGCCCTGCTCCACTACATGCCCGACCTGCGGCGCAAGATGCTGTTCACCACGCTGTGGAACACCGGCGCGCGCATCAGCGAGGCGCTGGCGCTGACCCGGGGGGACTTTCTGCTGCGCCAGCAGTACCCGTTCGTGCAGCTGGCCACGCTCAAGCAGCGCGAGGATAAGGCGGAGCACCGCGCCGGACGCCGTGCCGCCGGCGTTGTGCCTCACCGGCTGGTGCCGCTGTCCGACGCGCAGTACGTGACGCAGCTGGAAATGATGATCGCTACCCTGCGCATCCCGATTGAGCGTAAGAGCGAGAAGACCGGCCGGACGGAAAAGGTGCTGCTGTGGGACATCACAGACCGTACCGCCCGTACCTGGCTGAACGAAGCCGTTGAGGCAGCATCGTCAGAGGGCGTGACGTTTTCCGTTCCGGTGACACTGCACACCTTCCGGCACAGCTACGCCATGCACATGCTTTACGCCGGCACGCCGCTCAAGGCGCTGCAAAGCCTGCTCGGGCACAAGAGCGCCAAGTCTACAGAGATTTACACGCGGGTGTTTGCGCTGGACGTGGCGGCCCGGCACCGGGTGCAGTTTCAGATGGCGGGAAATGAGGCAATTGCTATGCTCCGCCTGAGTCGGGATGAGTAAAGTGGTAGTTCATTCCTCACAAGCAATTTTTTAAAGGACTAAACATGGCTAAGCTCCCCTTCTTTTTCAGCACGGCTTTATGGAGTGCTTCGGCGTCCGTACCTGTGATGAAAATGCTGGCCGACCAAGCCGAAGAGAACGTGACCCGCGCAGTATCCAATGAAATGATTACCAGAATATCTTCTTTCGGTTCTTATGATGAAGAACGCTATGATGATTTTGGTAACTGCGTAGGCACTTGGCAGCGAGACTTTTTTACCTGTGGCTCTTGCTATGGCGATGACGATGACGAGGTTAAAGCTGAGTATAAACACCTTATCACTCAGCTTACTCGGCGTTCAGCCTACCTAACTATCTTCGGCATTTTTGAACATCGAATGATGGAATGTCAGAAGCTAATGGCAAATTTAACCGGGTCTGAAATAAAAAAACTTTCTATCGAAAATTGCCATAAGCATCTGAAAAAAATCGGTGGAGATGGCATTGCTGACGTTAACCACTTTATAGTAATCAGAAACGTCATGGCGCACAGCGATGGCGTTGCTGAAAAATACAGCTCGCTTGTTAAATCCCAACAATTCCCCAATGAGTCCACCAGACGACGAGTGAATAGTGTTACCCGTGCTCTCAACGCAGATTGTGGCATATCGATATCAATGTCCAACAACCTGATTATGGATAGATACTTTCTTGATAACGCTATCGGCGAGTTTGAGCAATACATTCGCAAACTCGAAAACGTTGTGCGGGCGTTTCATGAGGAAAATGAAGGTTAAGGCGTTCTATAGGTGCCTCGTTAGGATAGCAACACTTTCCTCTTCACTTCTACCGAAAACCTAATAGCTTTATCAATTATGGTTAATGTTCAATTAATAATCAGTGCGTTATAAATAGATTGGCGTTTTTTTACTATGCAAATGTATATACATGATTTTTGTGTACCTTTCATCGTTTTAAGTCTGATTGATAGCTAGTTATGTATATTCTTTTGTATATACATATATATTACGACATCGTTTTTTTCCGCCGTATATTGCATCCTTTATTCGCATGCTCGTCTGGTTGGCGAGAATAAGTGCTAATAAGCGACAGCGCGATTAAGAGAGATTACTTCGAAGGTAGCCCTTTGAAAGCATCCTCCCAGTAAGGGTCTCTGTCCGGGTCATTAACCACTTTACTCATCCAAGTTTCTGAACGCTTCCATCGTTCTGCAACATCCTTCATTGTCCAGTTTTTTTCCCTGAGCAAATTTTTTATATCGGCGACGGTGAGCTTAGCTCCAATCCAGTTTCGCAATTGATTCTCATCAACGGCAAACTCAAGGCCCGGATATTTTTCTTCCAGCGATCTTTGGGATGTATTGAACCACACTGGATTGTCGTTACCCTCAAACTCCACAGTTGTATATCGATGGCCATTGCTCAGGCTGATTTCGGGATGGTAATACTCAATCCATACCGAGTTCTTGTTCAAATAATCAAATACCCAGGCGTCAAACTCTCGGCTTTTACGCTGCTCTGATTTAAACAAATCACTAAAGTTTTTCCTGTTCGATATCTTAAGTGCGCTATCCTGCATCAGTGCATTTATTGCTGAAATGCGCACACTCTCCGCTGCATTTGTGATTGAGGTGTTGTAGTAGTTCAGCAGCTGAGCGCAGGTAAATATGATTTTACCCCTAGCAATTTGCACTCGCAGATAGCAGTACCCTTGATCGTTCCAGAACGCTTGGAAACGGAGTGGATGATACGTCTTGTCGAACCCCTCTGCCAGTGTAAATCTCATTCTCATAACCTACCCCACCCTTGTTTAAATTAAGTAAATATTGAACTATAACTCATTTATGGTCAACTTAAAGGGTATTTTTTCCTTTGGCGGTTAAGTGTAATGCATATGCATGTGTATATATATCAGTTTAATTTTGCATACGCATTTGTATATACATTGACATATCTAGGAACATGCGTATCATGTATATATCTTTGTATATACATGGCGGTGTAAAATGAAGAAGCCCTACATTATTTCCTTTGCGAACAGCAAAGGCGGTGTTGCCAAAACGACAAGCTGCATTGCGGTTGGATGCGCGCTGGCTTCAGCTGGTTATAAGACCTTACTGGTTGATCTTGACCATCAAGGAAACCTGAGTGACGACGTGGGACGTGGTGACGAAGATTATACAATCACCGATCTTTTTGAAGACCCTAAGTTCGATACCAATAAACTCGTTTATACCGCCCTCGACGGGGAAACCGTTATTCCTAACCTAGATGTTATCCCCGCCGATATAACCCTCGCAGTTGAGGCACGCAGCGCCGAACGTTTCCGTCACCGGCTCAATATTCTGGATGAGGGCCTGGCAAGGCTCAAAAACGTTTACGACTTTATCCTGATTGACCTGCGGCCAGCCATCGATCTCAGCATCGAAAACGCGCTGCTGATAACAGATAAGATTGTTGTGCCGGTAGACATGGATCGCAGGGCTGTAAAAGGCATTGATGACCTTTTTCAGGTTGTCCGTGAAGTAAGGCGTAATGACGATTTTGTATATACACTTGTAAAGACAAAAGTTAACGAATCTCACTCTAAAATGAAAAAAGCCATTGATTGGTACATCAGTGAAGCAGGCTACAAAGTAGCGAATACTGAAATACGCCAGAGTGAGCTGTTCAAACAAGCAACAGAGGTGCATCGTCCCGTTATGATGTTCGCCAGAAATGAACGCCCTTACCGCGATTACAAAGCCTTCACGCAAGAGTTGCTGCAGCAGATTGAGGAGGCCGCAAGTGGCAAGAAGTGATCGTATAGCGAAAGGGGTTACGCGCGTTACTGAACGCAGAAATATCACAACCGGGAAGCAGATGAACCTTCGCCTCACTGGTCTGGATGACGATGCGCTATCCATTCTTGTAGAAAAAATGCAGGGAAGGCTGCCTAACAAAAACATCACGCGGTCGCGTGTAGTCCGGGCCGCCTGCTATATAGAAGATGATAAGTTTATCGATAAGCTGGCTCAGCTTCTTGTTGAAAATACCTGATTTGTATATACATAATACAATCTTAATGCATATATTCATGAATATGCTTTTGTATATACAAATTAAAAGAGTAATGCCTATACATTTGTATAGGCATTACTGTATTGACAGGTTAGGGAGAAGCTGATGACCCTCAGATTTTGTATATACATATGTATGTACACTAGTACGTTGTAAGCAGCCCTGCAGCTGAATGTCAGATTAATTTTGCGACCGGTAATTCTTTCCAGTTCGTCGTCCACGCTTTACTCAGCATTTCTCGCTTCATCTTCCAGTTCGGATCGATACCTTTACCCGTAAAGCCTATGCTGTAACGCCCTGAGCGGTTCATCGAACCCATCAGGCTCATCAGAGCTTCACTGCCAGCGCGCGGCGCCTCCTCGTCAAACAGGTTTAGCTGCGCTACGCCGTTCGGCCGAAGCTCGCTTAGCATGATACCGGCTTTCGCATAGCGAAAACCCGGGCGCCAAATCGCGTCCAGTGATTTCACCGTTGCCTCAATGATGTTGCGCGTGTCCTGCGTGCCAACGCGCAATTTCACGAGCGCCGTATTACCGTAGCCGGGCTGCCCGGTGTCGAAAGGGGAGGTGCGGATAAAAACGGAGATATGGTGGCAGAACTGCCGATCCTCACGAAGCTTTTCGGTCACGCGTTCAGCGTACGCGCAGATGGACTGCCGCATAGCGGTAGATTCCGTGATCCGCTCGCCAAAACTGCGACTTACCACTATTTGCTGTTTCGGAGGCGGCGCATCTTCCATCGGGATGCAGGATTCACCGTTCAGCTCGCGCACGGTGCGCTCCAGTACCACGCCGAAGTTTTTGCGGATAAAAGCAGGGGAAGCGCGCGCCAGATCGAGCGCCGTTTTGACGCCCAACAGCTGCAGACGCTTTTCAAGCCGAGAGCCAACGTCCCAGAGTTCTCCAACGGGCTGGCGTGAAAGCAGCGCTTCGGTGCGCTTCGTATTGCCCGCTGTAAGCGCCAGCACGCCGCCAAACTGCGACCACTCCTTTCCAGCCCATTGTGCAGACTTTGCCAACGTTTTCGTCGGACCAAGCCCGACGCCAACCGTCAGACCGGTGCAGCCCCTAACGTGGGCCCTGATCATGCGTCCGAAATCCTCATAGGGCATGGCCGGCTCCATACCTGAGCAGTCACAGAATCCTTCGTCAACGGAATACACTTCTAGTCGCGGCACCATCTCTTCGATGCAAGACATCACCCGTGTGCTCATAGAGTGATTTATGTGGAATACAAAAACAACTCCATACATGGCTCCTTTTTCCTGATCAAAGCAAGCGCTTTACAGTGAACTCTCCGTACAGCTCTGCGATAACGACGTCGCCATGCTCAGGCTTTAGCGAGCGATCAACAATGACCAAGTCGCCGTCATAAAGGCCTATGTTCTGCATGCTATTCCCCTGCGCGCGCAGGAAAAAGGTGCTTGCCCTGTGGGCTATAAGGTATTCGTTTAGATCAAGTTCCTGTTCCGCATAATCCTGACAGGGAAAGGGAAACCCGCAGGGAACACGTTCCAGGAAAAGGGGCCTGAAGCTGGGCGGCGGATTCTCCGCCGGGTGAATCAACTCAAGGGTATTAAACATAGCTAAAAATCCCTGTCAAAATACTGTATTTATTTACAGTAATATTGGCTGACTTTCAGGGCAGCGCAAGACGGTACAGCTCACACACCGGCTGGAAAAAAATGCGGCCATTGATTTATAAAGGTTTATAGCGAAACGACAGCTCGAAATTTCACCAGTTCTTTACAGGCGCTAACGGCAAAGGGCTGCAGAAGATTATCCACAGCTTTATGCGCCGGATGTGCAGTAAAGATGTGGATAAGGGTCCCCTCCGGCTCCCCTGTTCGGGTCGTCGGTTTCTCCCACTGACCAGCCCTGGCCGCCCAACCCGAAGGGTAGGAACTGCAGTGGTTGATAAATGGGTGTTGTAACTAGTGGGTATGGAATTGCTGTTAGTAGTGCCGTGGGTACTTTCTTTCGTCTCCGACCGTCAGGCTGATAAGCTGCTGAAAGGCCGCTGCTTAAACGGCGACTGGCAGCTACCATGTTAAGTTCCGTGCCTGTCGCTGAACGTTGTGATGAGCACCCTCCTAAGCGTCAGCAGCAAGCTGCCCCCGCCAGGGCCCCGGAAATCACGCCCTTTCTTAATGCTTTGTCTCGCCGGTCTGCTCCTGACTAAGAAAGTTCAGCGGTTTTTCTTGCTTTCCTCTTACCAGAACGCATAATCGCAAATCGAAATAATAATGATTATCACTTTACTTTTTATCAGGGTTTTTACATGTGCATGACGCCTTTCAATCCCGGACTGAAACGTACGCTGCTCGCTGTTATGGTCAGTGCCGGTTGTTTGCCAGTTATTGCTGCCACCAACACCACCACTACGTCAATGGCTGATGCGAAAAAAGATCAACCGACCCTCACCGTCACCGCGACACCACAACAGGATTTCAAGCCGGGCGGCAATGATTTAGTGCCTGCCTATCTTGACGGGCAGATTGCACACGGTGGTCGCCTGGGTATGCTGGGTGAACAAAACGCCATGGACGTACCGTTCAACGTGATCGGTTTCACCTCGAAGATGATTCAGGATCAGCAGGCCAAGACTATTGCTGACGTGGTGAAGAACGACGCTGGCGTGCAAAACGTGAAGGGTTACGGTAACTTCGCGGAAGCCTATCGCATTCGCGGGTTTGAACTGGATGGCGACGATATGACATTTGGTGGTTTGCCAGGTGTGGTCCCTCGTCAGGTTATGGATGCATCACTGATTGATCGTGTTGAGATCTTTAAAGGCGCGAACAGCCTGGTGAACGGCGCGGCATCATCGGGCGTCGGCGGGATGATTAACCTTGAACCTAAACATGCGGAAGATACGCCGACCACTCGTGTAGGTGTGGATTATACGTCCTCTTCTCAGGTGGGCGGCACGCTGGATGTCGGACATCGTTTCGGTGATAACAATCAATTTGGCATACGTTTTAATGCCTTGCATCGTGAAGGTGAAACCGGTGTCGATGGTGAGAAAAAGCGCACCACGGCCGCTTCGCTGGGCCTTGATTATCGCGGCGATCGCCTGCGCACATCGCTGGATGTTGGCTATCAGAAAAAGACCTATCACGATGCGCTGCAAGGCGTGAAATTCGGTAGCTTCATTCCTGAAGTCCCCTCCAATTCGCACAACTACAGCCAGAAATGGGTGTACAGCGATATGGAGTCGGAATTCGGTATGGCCAAAGCCGAATATGACATCACCGATAGCTGGACCGCCTATGCTGGTTTGGGTGCGCAGCACGCGCATGAAACCGGTAACTATGGTTCACCAACGGTCACTGATACCAACGGTGATGGCACCATCAGTAGCTTCTACTCCAACCGTATTCAGGATAACATGAGTGGAATGGTGGGGCTGCGTGGTGACTTCCATACGGGCTTTGTCAGCCATAAAGTGAATGTGGGCTATTCAGCATTAACCACTAATGCGAAGAATGCCTACAACATGTCACTGGTGGGCACGCCGTTCAATATTTACAACAGTGGTGACGTTGCTGAACCCGCTGCGACCTTCGCAGGCGGTAAATTCTCAGACCCTCTGACCACGGCACGTACCCGTACTCAGGGCTATTTGCTGAGTGATACCCTGGGCGTATTTGACGATACGCTGATGTTTACCGTAGGTGCACGCAATCAGAAAGTGGTGGTGCGTAACTATGCTTATGGCACAGGTGCTGAGAACGTCAGCTCTCGTTACACTAATGACCGTTGGATGCCAACCTACGGCGTAGTATATAAGCCGTGGAAAGAAATTTCCTTCTACGCTAACCATACTGAAGCGTTGCAACCCGGCGATGTGGCACCGAATACTGCCACCAACTACGGCAGCGTGACGGGCATTGCACACTCTAAACAGAACGAAATTGGCTTAAAGACCGACTTTGGCCGTGTTGGCGGGTCACTGGGGCTGTTTGAAATCAAGAAACCTTCTGGTCTGCTGAATAGCGACGGCGCGTATGTGATGGACGGAGAACAACGCCATCGCGGTCTGGAAGCGAACGTCTTTGGTGAACCTGTATTGGGCCTGCGTTTGAACGCCAGTGCCACCTGGATCGATCCAGTTATGGTTAAAACCTCGGGTGGAACTTACGATGGCAAACAGGCGATTGGTGTACCGCGTTACAACTATGTGGTGGGTGCGGAATACGACATCAAACCTGTTGAGGGTCTGACTGCAACGGCGATGTTGAATCACTCCGGTTCACAGTATGCCAACTCCGCCAATACGCTGAAGCTGGATAGCTACACCACCCTGGATTTGGGAGTGCGCTACCGCATGACGGTGAGCCAGAACGATTTGGTATGGCGCGTCGGCGTGGATAACGTGACTAATGAGAAGTACTGGGCCAACGTCGATGGTACCGGCACTTATCTGGTGCAGGGCGATCCACGTACTCTGAAAGTCTCTATGAGCTACGATTTCTAATCTGCTGTTTACGGGGCGCAATCGCGCCCCGTTGTCATTCCATACTCAAATAATCCAGTGGAGCAGTTCCCTGTTGATTCACACAGAATGCTGTAAGCAATGTCTGTAAATCGCTCATAGCAGCCATTCGAAGTCGAAATAATCCTGTAGATTTTCCATTCCACATAAAACCACGTTATGTTAGATACAAGGAAGGGGTTAGGAGAATCTCTTTCTGACACGCTGGCTGGCACCAGCTCTGAAGCCGCGCCGCTTTTCTCGCGAAGTGGCACCCGACATTGAGTGGCTACTCACTGGGAGTAGTCAGGAAGGCACGCCGCTGTCCTGAATGCTGGCGTAAACGGAATTTATCTGTCACGAAGCAGCCTGGATGCTGCCTTTGACGATGGCGGCTAGCAGTTCGCACCGGTGATGGAGCGACTGACAGGGCGCGGGCAGGGGCTGGAAATGCTCTTAACCGCTGTGGATAGCAGATGGCTAATGATGTGCCATACGGGCTTTATCTGCTGGCGGCAGAAAAATATGAACTAACGATGGGGCAGTGAGACCCTGGGCGGCTGTACCTGGTGGATCAGCAGTGCGTCCGGAGAGGCCGCTAAATAAGTCAGTGGCGGATCTGCGCCAGGTCGTCTTCAGTCAGTCCGGTCATTTTCATGATGGTATTACGGTCAAGACCGTTCTGCAGCATGGTACGGGCAACTTCCAGCTTGCCTTCCAGCATGCCTTCATTTCGGCCTTCCTGCCTGCCTAACTGGATACCCTTCTGGATGCCCTTCTGTTCGAGCTGTTGTGCGATAGTCATAAGTGCGTCTCCATGTTGTGGCACACGCTGTGCCAGTTCGCGTACAAAGCCTTCGGCATCGGCTGTTTCGCCTGCCTGTACAATATAGTGTACCAGTGATATCACCTGTGATGAAGACAGATAGCCGGCCAGCAGAATGGGCGCCAGCCGATCAGTCAGTTCTGACAGGTCCCGCTGATGAATATGTTTCTGCAGCAGGGTCAGGGCGGCCATACTGCGATGGCCGGCGATTTCGTCATCAGGAATGACGGTAACGTCAACTAACGGGAAAGCGCTGCTGTAGAGTTTGCCTGCCAGCGCCGGCTCATCAAACTCATTCAGCCATCGGGTGGAGTAAGGATACGGGCTGCGTTTACCCGTATAGAACAGCACCGGTATCACCAGTGGCAACTTCTTATGACCCGCCTCAAGGTGGCGCTGCATGGCAGCCACCGCATAACGCATGAGGCGAAAAGCCATGTGTTTATCGGGTGAAGACTGGTGCTCGATGAGCACGTGGACATAACCCTCACCGGCTGTGGTTTTCAGACTGTAGAGCACGTCGCTAAAGTACTGCCTCAGGTCATCCTCGACGAACGAGCCGGATTCCAGCTTTAGCGTACTGAGGTCACAGATAGCACGCAGTTCTGCGGGCAAATGGAGTTCCATGAAATCACGGGCGACATCCGGGTGGGTCAGAAACTGCCGGAACGTAGCATCATGAGGAGTTGGTGTGCGGTTTTTCTTCTTCATCTGTCCCGGCTCTGAAAAATAACCGCTGTATTTTACCACAGGCAGAACATCGTCTGTATTGATGGCAAACAGATCTGCAATGCCTGCAGATAGTCGTTCGGATTATTTTAATTTTTTCGGATACACTGCTTCATCGTACGATCTCTGATAATCGAAGCATAATCATTCTTCGTCGCTGTTCGCACAGCCAGGTGCGTGATGGAAGCATAAAACACCGTCAACACTGCAGGGAGATGTGGCTATTTCTGCCACCATTTAACGCACCTGTCATCATCGAAAAAACCAGACTGGGTAAAACCCGTTATTATCGATTGCCATTGATTACCGTCATCCCATACGTCATATCGTCATCTGAATCCTGCAGCGCAGCACTGTAATCCTGCCAGCAGCGCAGGCAGATGTCAGTCAGGGTAAACAAAATACTGAACCTCAGAGGCAGAGTGCTTTATCAGCTAATCATCATCGCTTTCCATCAGGGTGACCATTGCTCCGTGGTGAGCCTCAACCATACGAATGTAGCGCATGACAGTCTGGGTCTGCGTCCAGGTACCTTCCTGCATGATCTGCGCAATGGATATTCCTTTTCTGGCCATATCCTGTGCGGCGCCGACGCGGGCGCTGTGGCCGCTCCAGCTTGCATAGCGCCCTTTGTTGGTTTCAAAAGCTTCCATCTCACCCGCAGCCTGACGGGCACGACGATAAATCTCTTCCAGGCAGGGTGCGCTCATGGGGACTTTTGAAACCCTGGCAATACGATTAGATCGATGAACAGGACAGAAGATAACAGCGTCAGGTTCGCCGGCGAGACCCGCCGCGGTGATCCATTCGCTCAGCCTGCGGGATGACTTCGCACTGAGGGCCTTAACGATGCCTCCTGACTGCAGGATGGTTTTGGTCCAGCCAACGTCCAGAATGATACGCCCGTCCGCAGCACGTGAGATATCCCTGATCCGCAGACGGGAAAGCTCGCTCATGCGGAGAAGCGTGCCATAAGCAACGTGCATAAACGCGAGATCGCGCAGCTGCTGCAGACGGGATGAGTGAGCCCATTCAGCATCCAGACGGTTCAGGTCCGGCCGGCAGAATGGCGCCGCCTGCCCTGTGCGCTCACCTGACATGACTGCTGTGCGGTTTATCTTCTTCCTGGCACGCACGACGTCCGTTGAAACCGTTGGGGGCACCAGCCCGGCGTTACGGTGTAACATTGATATAAGCGCCGCGTGCACCGAAATGGTGGAGGTTGAACGCCCGATGGCCTGCAGGTGAAACAGGTAGTCCTGCATGTCATCCGGGGTCATTGGCAGAAAGGACCGGCGATTCTCCTGCGACCAGCGCCAGCAGATCCGCATCACGCTCAGCAGCTGACGCCACGTGTTGGCGGAAAAGGCCTCCCGATGGCGGACGAACGCGGCCAGTTTCGTGGTGAGATCATCACCGGCGCTTCCGCTGAGAGCCACACCTTTAAAACCGGAGATATCGTTCATTTTTGCTCCGTTTGCACCTGTTAACTGAATGGCAGCGCTACGTGAATTCTGAGAAAGAAGCAGGGGAAATACCCTTCAGATTTTACGTAGCGACGCCTGATTTTTAACCACCTTCGAAAAGGTGTCGTTCAGCCGCTCGCCATCCAGAACACCGCCATTTCATATAAATGGCCGTAAAGTTCAGGATCCAGCCCCGATCCGAATGATACAGGGTTTCAGAGACCATGTCTGTCCTTATATAAGTATAATTATATAAGGACAGACAAAATGACTTTATCAATGGCTGTGATGGGAGCGGGCATGACCCACTCATATATTATATAAAAATAATCCCGACGAGCCGATAGTGACTTTGTCGCCCAAGGATTTTTACTATAAAATGGCAATTTAGCTTTATTGTTTTTCATCAATTAACTAGCGAATTATTGCGCCAGTCAATTGTTTTAACCTGAAAAATAGAAAGGATTTAGAATGTTTGATCAAATTCTCGCTGCAATAAAAATTCGTCAGGAGCTTCCAGATGCAATTGGTTATACATTCATTGAAAAAAAAGATATATTCAAAATTCCGCATGAAATATCCATGGATTTAAGCGAAGAAGCTTTAGAAAAAATTGAACAGTTAAGCTGTCTTTATTTTCGCATAGACAACTTCACTACCAGCGTTCAGAAAAACATACGAGTTTTAATGTCAGGTTCATATGAATACCTTCCTCGCTTAATTTATCACCGCCGTGATGTTGATGTCGGTTTTGAGGTAACTCCCGATTTAAAAGAGATTTTAATTAATGAACTTTTTCCAAATGACTCTGTCATTATACAATTCTACAATCCAGATAGAAAATTCAATGTTGATCAGGTGCTTATTAAAGAAAAAACCATAACACCGACCATGCAAAAGCTGGCATATGCAAAGCGCCATCCAGATCTTGCCAAAATGAGATTTACAGCCTCATTATTAATTATTGTTTTATTATTTTTAACTATTTCTTCAATATTTCTTGGCGCACATGCTTACTTTACACGCTCAGAACATGAGGAAAAAATGAGCGAATTTACTGAGAACTCGAATATGTGCAAATATGAATTATTCGAGAACTCGGCGGACAAAGAGAAAGAACTTGAGCGTAGATTCCTTCAATTGGGAGAAGCCGGGAGTACTACACTGCTCATCAATAAAGTTCCTACACTTGCAGAACTCAAGCTTAAGGATACTATTGTTCTGTGTGTGCCAACAAAACCCCGTGACAAATTCTAAGCCTCTGAATTTCAAAACATGCATGATTATAGTAATAAGCTGCAAGCAATTGCATCATTGATGTGCAGGTGACTGCATCGCGCAACATAGGGTGCGCGTTCGTGCACTTAATTTAACATAACTATGATTATGCGCACTGAAGTGAAATGGCCAAAACTGATTACCCGCTTTAAAGAAGCGCCGAGGAGTCTGGTATGGATGTATACAGCGAGGGTATTCATGCTTCCTTCCGCGCTGCATTTTCCTTTTTATTTTATAAGCCGAAAAACGACTCAGCCCGCCACTGCGAATTTTTTAAAGCTGCTTTAGGCATGTTAGTGAAAATAAAAAATTTTATGAATTCAATTCACGCACTAGGTATGCGTTCAAGGGTCAGGAGTTCTTAACTGCCTACTCTGCGACAATGTGAGACGGCTTCCTGAAGTTCTCTGCGAACGCTGTCATCAAAGTCAGTGTCCAGAACTTGGTATCTCAGGCATCGAAACAGACCCATTAACTAATAGCTCAATAAGTTTTTCTATTCTGAATGAGTACAGGTAAAAGTCAGTGTCGAAAGAATGCATCTTTCTCTATTTCTTCAGGCCCCGCTGCGACTGCTTATTTGCCCGATAAAAGCTCGAACTTCAGTAGCCTGTTCAATAAAACCGCTCACGACGTGGCTGAAAGTAGCCTCATCAAGCTGAAACAGCGACTGCTGGAAACAGAGGCGCACCTTATAATGCTCATCCATTGCCAGCCAGCAGCCCCGCATTGCGGCCATCTCAAAGTTCAGCTGCAACAACAGCGGATAGAGCGTCAGCGAGGACTGCGGATCGGTTTCGGTTAACTGACAGTGAATCAACAGGCTGTCACTCTGTTCCGGCACCTCCAGCACTGCGGCTTCCTGCCCCTGAGCATCGTACAGGGCGCAGACCCCATCCTTCAGATGCAATGGCGTTTTACAGCCCGCTGAGAAGTACTGTAAAAATTTTTCCACCTGCCGTTGTGATGCTGTCATCCTCTCGCTCCTTAATTCTCTGTTTAACGGTCTGCCCGGCGACGATTAACGGCGGTCAGCTTTTCATTTCAAACCCTTCTTTTCTCAGCTCAGAGAGAGTCGATGCCACTTCCGGATTGGCTTTAGCAATTTCACCCTCAAGCGTGAAGCGCCGTGGCGTGTCCTGGTCCTGACCGTATTTGAAGTTAATGGTGCCGATATTGCGTTCCATACTGACGCCCGCGCTATTGCTGGCGCCCAGTAACAGCGTCGGCGTGTTGAATCCTTCACTTTTGGTGACATTCTGGCTGACGCTGATTGAGCGGATGCGCAGGTTATTACGATCCTGGAACAGCAGCCCCAGCTCCTCGCGCCCTACTTTACCGTCAAGAATGGCTTTTTCCGTCTGATCGCGCAGGCCATCCTTCAGTTCCATCGAGACGCTGGCGCTACTGAACGGCGTGTTTTGCAACTGTTTGATCAACGCCTTCAGGACCGGATCGTTATCCATCATCGCGCTCAGACGGGTAGCATTAGTGGGTGGCAGGGCCGCGTTAAAATGCTGCTTCAGCATATCCACAATACCGTTCTCATCCAGCCGGGACAGATTGCTGTAAGAAGTACTGTGCCTGGCCGAGCCCAACCCCATCACGTTGGTTTCAGCAGCCTGCTGACGCAGTACCAGCTGTTCTAGGTTGCGTACCGCCTCATATCTGTCGTCACCGATGACCTTATTGCGGGTAAAATGGCGGTGTAACTCGCTCAGTTGCTTTGAGGGTTCAGGGTTTTCCTGTTTTTTCAGGTCGGCCAGCACTTTGGTGCTCTCGCTGTCCTTGAAATGTTTGCCCAGCGTGGAGGTCAGCTCGCTGATATCGTTGCTGGTGATCGGATCGGCCTGCTTCATCTCCACGCTGATCCTTTGGGTGGTGCGGTTATCCATCGCCAGCGACACCGCCACGTTGGTCGAGGTAAAGGCCGGGAAAGTCCCGACCGATTTAGCCGGTTCTTTGGTGGCGTTGCCGGTGACCTTGCCATCATGAGTAAAACCGTGGGCGACCCCCACACTGAAGGTAAGGTTGGCCCCGACGTTAGCCGAGTTAAGGAAAGTCGCACGGTTGTCACTGGCCGCGACCGTGCTGCCAAACTCGCCTTTTTGCGTACTGCGTTCCCGTTTAGCGGTCACCAGGTTCGCCGAACCGCTTATCCCGGTGGAAACACGGGCGGTCACACCGTCAGGTTTTGCGCCGTCGTTGGTAATGTTGATCCCGGCACGCAGGTCAAACGCCGCCGAGGTATCGACGTTGAACACCAGTTTGGTGCCCTGCTTCATCTGATGTTCAATCCCTTTTTTCATCAGCTCGGTCGGCGTCAGCGTGCCGTGCGTCAGGCCATGCAGAAAATCAGGCAGTTCATCTTCGGTCAGTTTGAAGTTAAGACTGTTTTGCAGCGTCCCCTGGATGTTACTGCTGATGCTTCCGCCGATACGAAAATCCGGGCTGATCTTATGTTTTTTGCTAAGCCAGTCGCTGGCATTTTCGGCGGTGTTTTTTTTGCCGGTCATATAGGGCATCAAATCGTGGCCGGTGGCGACAGAGATGGTGCCGGTGGCCCCACCGTCACGCCCAAAGGTGACGTCCAGTCCGCCGCTGGTACGGCCAAAGCTCAGGTTATAAGCCCTGTCCAGGGTGATCCCCGCGCCGGGCACAATCGGTACCGGGATTTTGTTCAGCGTCGGTACAAACGCGGTGCTGAGGCCACCGCCGTAGGCACGGCTGAAACTCATGCTTTCGCCGCCGTCCAGCGACAACAGCGTGTCTTTTAATTTTTTCTCCAGCTGCGTGTTGCCCTGGGTGTCCAGCACGGTGCGGGTGGTCAGGTTGACGCCGTGGTGCTCTTTCTTAAAGGCGTTGATAAAGGCTTTCACCGCATCGTAATTGGCCTCCAGCGGTGCGTTATGGCTGAAGCCCATGTCGGTAAACTGCTTCACCGGGTTAGCGCCATACTGCTTTTCGCGCAGGGTATCGAACTGCTGACGCAACTGCTTGATCTGGTCGGGATCGGGCTGATGTCCTGATACCAGTGCCGCCTTATCTGCCAGCTGATGCAGATCGCCTATGGTAACGGTATCCAGAATCAGCCGCGATTTAGTGAGGGATGTTTCGTCATTGGGATCACGCTGACGCCCCATCGGCACGTCACCTTTCTGGTGACTCATATTCACCCCGGCTTTGACGAAGTGTCTGAGCAGCGTTTGCAGCTTACTTTGTGGTGACGGCGCGGCAGAGCTGACCGCTTTTTCTAACGCTTTACTGAGGTCGTGCCCCGAACGGTTAACGTTGAAGCTCTGTATCACCGCCTTGCTGGCTGAAGGTTTAAATTCTTCGTTAATCTGACCGTTGCTTTTCAACACCCCCTGATGCTGTCCCAGTTCGGTGGCCGAGCGAACGGCACTGTGCTCCAGCTCTTCACGGAACCGCTTCATATCATTCAACAAGGCCGCACCGTGCTCACCTAAATCCAGCGCTTCCATTTTGCTGTGCAAATCCATTTGCGTGCCGCTGTTACGCACGTTGTGCGCTTCCAGCTGCTTAATCAGTGCGCCCTGCATTTCGTAAACTGAGCCCAAACCACGCCGTCCCTGCCAGTTGTGCTGCATATTGTAGGCCGCATTTTTGATCGGACGCGGCGTCGCCATGGTTGGATTGAAAATATAGGCGCGCACCCGATCGGTGAATTTACTGGTGATTTTGCGGTTTTCCATCCCGGTCTGCCCGCCGACCTGCGCGGTAAGCTGCATGTTCACGCCGGTTCCGGGGATGAGGCGGCCTTTGAGGCCCTGATTTAAGCGGGCAAATACCTGTTCCGAACCACGCTGGCCGACTTCCAGCTGCGCAGGCTCTGGTGCGGTATGCGCGTGCCACTCACCCTCCCGCAACTGATGCAGGGTGCCGTCGGTCATGGTGGCGACCGGCTGGTTTTCATGGTCCATCTCCAGGCGTTCCAGCTCACTTTCACTGTGCGGCATCGCCAGTTTTTGCCAGCTGCCGCCAGCTTCGCCGCTCTGCCACTGCTCACGCGGCTGATGGAAAATCTCGCCGTCGTGATTTACGGCGTAAAGATTCTGCTGATGATCGACGTGAATATCCTTCAGGGTGCCGGTGATTCCTTCACGGCTGAGGGTTTGCGCCGGCCGCGCCAGTTGCTGGGTGCCAGGCTTGATCTGGAATGAGCGAATATCGCCTTTTTCCGACAGCGCCAGGTATTTATTCACCCCAATCACCGCCATCGCCTGAGCTTTATCGGCTTTATCCAGCCCCTGAAGGGCGCTTCCCAGCTCCGGCTTGTTGCGTACATGCGGCAGCGTAAAGAAGTTGTCTTTGCCCTGACTGATGGAAGAGGTGCTCTGGTTAATATCCAGCCGCTTGACCTCACCCTCTTTCAGAATATATGCCGCGCCGTCCAGCCCTTTTTTCAGCTGCTGACAGTCTGATTCTGCGGCGGTCCAGCCTTTGGTCAACTGGTCGAAGTAGTGAACCTTCCCTTCCTGAAGCGTCAGGCTGCCTTCACGCCCCATATTGAGAATCTGATGCGGCTCCGGGTTAACATTTTGCAGGCCAAGATGACTGTTGATAACCAGCGTGTCGCTGAGGTTCCAGCCCGCATGGAACTGGTGGTCGTCGCCCAACGGGCAGGCGTGCTGCTGCCTGAAGTTATCTTTCACCAGCGCATTCAACTGACCGTGATTGTCAGTGAAAAAGCCTTCAATACGGTGGTCATGTCCGAAATGCTGTTTGAGCACCTTTTGTGACATGCTCTTCATCGGTAGTTCGCCATCCCTGACCTGCGATAACACACCGCTGTAGAGTTTGCCCTCACTGTCGGCGGCGTAAAGCTTACCATTGCTGATAGCAATCGATTGGGCTTCCAGATGTGGTTCACCACGTTTCAGCATCTGCATGGTATCGGCAAGATGCAGGCTGAACTGGACATGCTGTTCCGGAGAGGCACAGGACGATGGCATCAGACAGATATGATGCGGGCTATCAGTATCGGTCAATACTGCCACCTGCCCATGCTCACTGACGGCAAAGGATTTGATCTTATCGACGAATTTTTCGGAGGTATGATCATCCGACAGGTTGTGCAACGTCCGGCTGTCCTGCACGGCATAGAGTTTGCCATCAGCCTGACGGGAAAGCTGGCCATGCGGCTCTTTGCCGGCGGTTTGCCAGGTGCCAATTTCCGGATTGAGAATATGGATCTTATCGTCATGCAGACGAATCGACTCTCCTTCGGGTTTCGCCCCGCCTGCCGGGTGCTGCCAGACGCCGCTGAGCAGGGATCGGTGAACATCGCCCGGCTGATTGACGCTCAGTTTATTCTTGTCGTCAGTACCGATGCTGATCTGAATTTTGCCGTAGTTATTCTCCAGACTGACTGGTGTGTCGCCAACCTGCGCCAGCTTTGTTCTGATAGCAGAGGACTGGCTGTTATGCAGCACGCTGTAGCCGCTCTCGTGACTTTTGATATCAAACAGCCGCCCCTGCTTGTCCAACAGCAGATGTTGACGACCATCGCTGCTGGCCGAATGAGCCAGATAATGCTGATCCTCTTTACCCAGCGTTTGTGACAGTAACGTATTGATCGCCTTAGGATTGCTTGCGGCCAGCTGCAATTTACCGTTCGTCAGCGTCATGCCCAGTGGAACGATGGGAGTGGTAGACAGCTTCGACGGTCCCTGCAGGGACGACGGTTTTATGCTGCTTTCCGTTTCCAGCATACTCTCGGCAATCGAGGACAGGGCTGGCTGGAACTTACGGGATATTGGCGTTGGTACACCCAGCCGAGTCGGCTGCGTGGGGTTTTTCCGCTCGCGCGCCAGTCGCTGTTGATTCAGTTGCTCAAACTCGCTGTCGTCATCTTCCTCGGTAATTTCTGAGGTGCCGGAAGGGGTGGCGGCAGTGGGATGATGCGCTTCGATTTGCTGGTGGTGGCCATGACCGTGTGTTTCACCCGCACCGTGAGTCGTTTCGGGACTGCCTGGCGGCGTGGGTGGCAGCTCTTCGATTTCATGGTGACTACCGGGAATATGTGCCGTGGTCGGAGGGGAAAGCGGTTCTTCTTCAATTTCGTGATGACTGCCGGGGATATGTGCCGTGGCAGGCAGGGAAAGCGGCTCTTCTTCAATCTCGTGGTGACTGCCAGGGATATTGACCGGCGTCTGGCTGGCCGTGGTGGAAGAGGGCTGGTTGATTCTGCTCAGCATGTTCTGGCGCATCTGGCTGAAGTTTTGCAACTGTTGGTGCTTCAGATGCGTCGGCACACTGTCGCTGTGGCCCTCTTTTACCATCGGCCGACCGTTCATATCCCCCAGGCTGTTGCGTTTCACACCATCGGAACGGGTCAGACGCGCGGCGGCGGGCGGCGCGGCGGTTTCAGGCTCATCTTCTGCCTGAGGCTCTGCCAGTAAATCCTCCAGGGTGGGACGTCGGGTACGGCCAGCTTCGGGAGGTGCCGCGCTGGAGGTGGCAATCTGTGCTGAGGTTTTCTCAGACTTTTTAAACCCGAACATGCTTTTCAGGCTGAACGATTTTTTCTGCTGGCGACCGGCGCTTTTGCCATCCTGCCCTGCGGGTTGTTGATGGACATCGGGCAGCTTTCCACGATTTTTACCATCGGTCGCCAGCGACCCGGCAGCGGCCTGCGGCGTACTGCTGCTGCTGCCCTGTTGTAGCGCAGCGCCCTTTCCGGTTTTTTTCTGCTCAACGTTCTGTACTACGGCTTTCTGTTCAGTTCCATGTAATCTCAACTTCATGACCTGCCCCCGTCCAACATCCCGCGTAAAACATTAATGAAAGTTATGTAGCGAGCTAAAGCCAAAGGTTCCCGCCAGAAGTAAAAAAACCCTGCCTTTACCGCACAAAATGAGGAACCTCAGAGACGCGCGTCCCACTCAACACTGGCAGCCGACGCTGCATGTTCTCGGGTAGTTAACCTTCAACAAGGGGAAAATCCATGTCAACTCTGACACTTAACAGCGCTATCCCGAACTCACTGGGGCATTTGCAGCCCGGAGAGAACCATGGGCTTTCCACCGGTAATAACGCAAGTTCCTCCCAGGGCCAGCAGCCCTTTGATCAACAAACCATTGAACAGATGGCTCAGCTGTTGGCGGAGCTGTTAAAGCCCCTGCTCTCCTCCCAGAGCGGTGATTCCTCCAGTGATGCTAATGGGACCAGTCCGCTATCCGGGCTGGGTAACACCGGCGGGACCAGTGGCGCATCGGGCAACAGTCTGCTCTCCGGCCTAGGTGGCGCTGGTGGCCTGTCGGGCCAGAACGGCAGCGTCAGTGGCACATCACAGGATGACAGTCAGTCAACGCTGAATGATATGAGCAGCAACGGGCTGGATCAGAGCCTCAGTTCTGACGGTCAGGGCGGCGGTAATATCAGCGATAATCCGTTACTGAAAGCGTTACTGAAGTTTATTGCTCAGATGATGGACGGGCTGAACGGTCAGTTCGGGCAGCCGGACGGCAGTGACGATTCATCTTCTTCCGGCGGCGGCACCTCGCTGGCGGATGGCTCGGGTGGCGGAGGATCGGGCGGCAGCTCTCCTTTTTTAGCGGTACTTCACTTGCCGATGGCTCTGGCGGCGGTTCTTCTTCCGGTGGCAGCTCGCTGACCGGCGGCGCTGGTGGGGGTTCTTCTCTCGGCGGTGGCTCTGGCGGCGGATTCTCTCCCAGCGCCTCAACGGTTTCCAGCGGTCAGGGTGGCACTTCGCTGCTTTCAGGCAATCCTGCTGTGGGTTCCACCACGCACACCCCGGTCAGCGATCAGGCCGATCCGCTGGGTAGCGCAGGCACCGGCGCAGCGCAGGATGTAGGCTTCCCCACCGCCAGCACCAAACCCAACGTGGTGCATGACACCATCGTCGTTCCAGCGGGCCAGGTATTTGATGGTAAAGGGCAGACCTTCACCGCCGGGAAAGAACTGGGCGATGGCAGCCAGTCCGAAAGCCAGAAACCGCTGTTCAAACTGGAAGATGGTGCCAGCCTGAAAAACGTGGTGATCGGTGATAACGGCGCAGATGGTATTCATCTGTACGGTGATGCCAAAATCGATAATCTGCATGTCACCAATGTTGGCGAGGATGCGATTACCGTGAAGGCCAATAAAGAGGGCAAGAAATCCAATGTTGAAATCAGCAACAGCACCTTCCAGAACGCTTCAGATAAAATTCTGCAACTGAATGCGGATACCGACCTGACCGTTAACAATGTGAAAGCGAAGGATTTTGGCACCTTCGTCCGCACCAACGGCGGTCAGCAGGGCAACTGGGATCTGAATCTGAGCCATATCAACGCGCAGAACGGCAAGTTCTCCTTTGTGAAAAGCGACAGCGAAGGGCTGAACGTCAATACCAGTGATGTCTCACTGGACAACGTTGAAAACCACTACAAGGTTCCGGCATCAGCGAAACTGACGGCGGTGGCATCATGATGACCTCTCAACAGCAACGCCCGGTCACTCGCTGGGTGGAGGTGGTGGATAATCAGCAGCGTCTTACCCCGGCGCAGTATCAGGCCTTTCAGCAGGCGATTGCTCAGGTGAAGGAGCGGCTGCATCAGGTGTTGAGTCGTCCGACGCCGCAACGTCAGGGCCGCTTTGAGCTGAGCGCGTTTGTTGACAGTCTGCACGCCGATTTTCTGCACGGTGAGCAAGGTGCTGCCACGGACGTGGGCCAGACCGCCTGGTGGATCACCCGTTATCTGGCCGACCAGCTGCTGGAACTGCAACAGCTGGAACAGGCGAGGAGCAGAATGTAGTTGCGCCAGTGCATCGTTCAGAAGACGATGCACTGTATTATTGATGCGCAGAAAAAAGCGCCGGGATTCGCCCCGGTGCTTTTTTCTGCATTAAACTTCAGGCAATTGACAGAGTTTCAGCGACTACTTTTTGCCTTTTTGTACAGCAAGATATTCACCGGCCCGCGCAATTTCCTGAAAGCGGAAGCCTTCAATCGATGTGCTGTAGGCTTTGTCAAAGCGCTGCGCACGGTAGGCCAGATTGCGGTGCAGCAGGGTTTCAGCATGCATGCCGCCTTTGTCTTTCGTGACAATGTTGTTTTCACGAGGGCCGCCCTCAACATGCGATTTTGATTGTGCATGTTTAAAAAACTCAGATGGCTTAGGCACATTTTGCTCGCCTGCATGAAGACGCAATGTATAGTCGTCATAGTGCTTATAGCTTTTTAATGCATTATTCAGCGCAAACATCGCACAATCCCATGATGAGGCCTGAATAAGGTTACCTACCATCTTAACTCTGGCTCCCCTTAGACCATGCTCAACTCCCTGTTTTATGGGTTCCATCATATTGCCTAGCGCTGACTCGAAACAGACGATTGACGGACGATGACCCGGACGTAACTGGACATCAAGCGCAACATGGTGATCTGGCATACCCTTAGCAGGTGCAAAGACCACGCGCATATTTTTGGGTTGTTTGCTATTCCAGACCTGTTTGTTTTGCTCTTTGATAGCCTTATAACACTCATCAGGCCCTTTAAAAACATGCAGATTCAGGTCCGGATGACGGGTATTTTCCGCATCGGCGATCAAAGGCAGCATTTTTTTATCCAGTCGCGTGAGCAGTGCATTGGTACCGGAATTTTCATTAACCAGTTCGGTAGCCATTTTGGCGTAATCATACAAATCTTTATCCAGCTTTTTAAGCTGCGGCAGGTTAACGGTCTCCATCTTCTGTTGGAGGCGTCCTGGTAATCTCTCTGGGTTTTCCGGGAGAGGATCGTTACGTGACATTTTCGGTGAAGCCTGCATCATGTCGTGGAAGTGGGCCAGTTCCGCATTCTCACGACGGCCGCCCTGACGAGTCAGGCTCATTGATGGCTCCCCCGACGAGCTGGCCTGACCTGCGGAGTGGACAGACGAAAGACCGTCTTCACCGCCATGCCGCAGGGTGGCACGCGCACGATCCGGCGTGCCGGGGGTGGGAGTAGCATTGTAGCGGACATCAGGAGACATGGCATTCTGGCGTTGCAGTCGTCCTGCCCGGCCCGCCGGTAACGGTGACGCCAGGGGTGAAGCAAGAGGTGATGCCGTCGGGGTACGCTGGGACGTTTGCGAGGCACTTTTATTGCCGGTGATAGTACGAAAAATATTCATCGGATTTTCCCCGCCATATTCAGGGTTAACTCTTGGTGTGCCAGCAGACATAGGGGCGAAGAGGGTTCCGTGCTACTGTGCAGTAACTTCTTCTGCCATACGTTTGCCACTTCAATCATCTGCACGCAGGCACTGACAAATCTGGCTTCTTCAACTACAGGCAGCTGGAAACGCCGGAACAGCAGCAGCTCGGCTTTTTCCTGGTCAAGACCAAATGCCGCACCATCGCTGGTACCACAATGAAACAGGTTGGCCGCCAGAATATCCGCTAACAGAATGCTATCCTGTGCCGCAGAGAGTGGCCCCACATTGAGATAAACAAACAGCCAGTTCTGCTGTTCCATATACTCCAGCGTCATCTCAAGCGTGTTCACTTTCAGGCAACAAAGTTGATGAGTATCCAGTGACAGTGAACCCGTCTCAAGACGTCTTGCCAGTGCGCCCAGTAAATCTTGTATTATCATAGCAATCCTCCAAAGGTCAGCCTGATGTAATGCCCGGAATCTGAAGGAGCTTTACGGCCATTAGCCTAATAAGGGAGGCGGGCAGGCAACACCTGTCCGCCATACAACAACTTATGCTGCGCTTAGTTTGCCCAGTGCCATATTGTTGATAGCATCACCGGTCAGCATCGCATCAACACCCAGCGACGAACCGCCTGTACCGCGTGCCTGAAGGTTGGTATTGCCGGTATCACCCGCCATGGCACTTTTTATCATGCCTTTAGCCTTACTGAACTGGTCCATACTGGATGGAGTCATACCATCATCATCGGGTTTGCTTAATGCATCAGCCCAGGATTTAGTGTCGGTTTTTGCTTCCGAATTTGCGCTCTTCTGATACTGAGGTTTACCGAAAGTTTCAGGATACTGATCCATAAACTGTCCCACTTCCTTCGCCATCGCGCGATCATCTTTGTTGATAAAAGAGCGCGTGCTGCTGTCACTGTGCGTACCAATGTTATTCAGCGCTTCGATGCCCGCTTTCATGCCAACACCCGTTCCCACTGCATTACCTAACTGCTGAAAGTCAGCCGGACCACTAAGGTTTTTCAGGCCCTTGCCGCCCAGGCCAGTGCTGCCATCCAGACCCGTGCCACCGCCAGGACTGTTACCCAGGCCCTGGCTCAGGCCGCCACCCATCAGGGTATTCAGTGCATCGGTAACACCTTTGTTGTAAGCCTTTTGTTCTTCCTGGGTTGGCTGGCTACCGGTGCTGCTGCCTGATGAGGAGCCATCCTGATCGCCAAAGATGCTTTGCATAATTTCAGCGAAGATTTTCATGAGTTGTTCCATAGGGCTCATACCAGAACTGGAGGTAGAACTGTCTCCATACGGTGTTGGATCCAGACCCAGTGCATTGTCGAGTGAAGACCCCAGGCGCGATCCGGTATTGCTGCCTAACGTTGAGCCAGTATTGCTACCCAGTGTTGACCCCAGCGATCCACCCATAGCTGCCCCCAGAGGACCACCCAGCGCGCCGCCAGCAGCGGTCCCTAATCCTCCGCCCAGCATGCTACCCAGATCACTCCCTAATCCGCTACCGAAATGACTACCTGAATCATTGCCCAACAGGCTGCTCAGACCGCCGCCGCCCATCATGCTCATCATCATCATGCCGGTGAGCAAACCTGCCAGCTGATTGATGGTGTCATTTCGGCTATTCCCCCCCAGACCCAATGAAGAATTCGCGCTTAATCCTGCGTTTTGCAAACCAGTACCTTGCAATCCATTGCTGCCACCCGCACCGCCAATAGTGATTTGCAGCGTGGTCGCTCCAAGCGGACTTGTATTCATACCCATACCATCTTCCTCTGTGAATTAATAAAAACACCCTACGGACGAAGCCCCTGATAAATGCCTTACCAGGACTTCCATTGAGTGATTCAATAATGACGGAGGTTCCTCGTTACTGTGAAAAATCAGGTATAACGATAAAATAAAGACAGTTCGGCTGGAGAAAGCGTAATAACCTTGATACACAAAAAATAGCCACATAATTAAATAGCTAAAAAGGCTTACCGAAAACGACCTGTAATAATCAACCCTGTACTGGCCTGATGATTACAGGGGTCCGATAGTTTCTACTGGCTGAATCCATCACAAGCGGCTGCAAATTAAGACGACAGAAGTTTCGTAAACAAAGCAGTCAGCTTTAGCAGCTGAAATAAACCGATGTCCCTCTGTAACAGGCAGATTTGCGTATCTGAATTGCGGTTAACCGAGTTCTGTCAGCTCAATACCTGCCAGGCAAAACAATGGGGCAATTTGATGTTTGTGATCTGCTGATTCTTCGCTAATTTGACGCCAGCAGCAGAGATCCCGCTCAGCGTTCAGGCAAAGGTAACAACCATCATAGCGCTCAGGATACAGCGACCGACGGCGTAACAGACGCTGGAAGAGACCCGGAAGCGGGTATGCGGGTTGCAGGTTGAGCATCACTTCCCGTCCATGTTCACTGCATAGCGCAAGTAACTCCGCCCCCTGCATTACCGGCCAGCGACAGCTCTGGCCTGCTTGTAGCAGGCTAAGGAGGGCCGATAACGAATCGACCTGCGGACATGAATTACTCATTAACAGTGACCTGGGTAAAATCTGCGACGCCATTGCGCAGCTCAGGCTGCCACCAGATCACCAGCTGATGCGAACCTGACTGTGGACGGCAGTCCACAGAGGTACAGGTCAATCCGTTATCCTGCCGTTTGGCACAGCCGGTCAGCAGTAGCGCCAGACCCAGCAGGACGAAAGAGGCTTTTTTCATGATGTTCCTCTGCTCAGCGGCTGATTAAAGATTGACGTGATTCAGTCAACACTCGGTTTGGATTAAGTGCCATATACACCTCTGCCGATTGGCCCGGAGCCAGTGAACTGCGCGGCCATACCGCCACCGCCATCGTTCGTTTGCTGGCACAGTTGGACTCGTCAAAGCGCAACGGTTTGTTAGTGATATTCCGCACCACGCCCACGCTCAGTTGCACACTGCCGTTGGCCCCGGTGTACCACTGCGCACGGGAGTTATCGAACAGCAGCCCCGGCACTTTCTGGCAGACTTCACTTAAACGCAGCCCATACAGCTGCGACTGGAAACCGGCAGGCGTCTGGCGTTCGGCCAGGTCGCGCATGGCGTTCTCCACCACGTCGTGCAGATTGACATTGCTGTGACGGCGCTCGACACGCTCCATTGCATCGCTCAGTTGCTGACGATTATCGGCAGTCACATAGCGCGTTGGATCGGTCTGATCGCCAATCAGACGCGGCGTCAGAATAAATAAGCGCTGACGCTGGGAAATCTCATGGCGGGTCGAGGTAAAGAGTTTGCCGATCCACGGAATATCGCCCAACAACGGAATGCGCTGGCTACGATCGCCGCTCTCTTCCACATGGAAGCCACCCAGCACCAGCGCACGGTTTTCGCTGATCAGCGCCTGGGTGCTGACCGTGCCGCGTTTCACGCCGGTGGCCTGACCGTCGCTGTTGGTTTCCACATGACCATCTTCAATATCGATCATCAGCTGAATACTGTTGTGCCCGCTGCTTCCCACCGCGCGCGGCGTGACCTGAAGACTGGTGCCCGCCGTCACCGGCTGAATATCCGCCACGCGCTCACCGGTGGCGGTGATGTAAGCGGTCTGGCTGAAGTCAATCACCGCGGGCTGGTTTTCCAGCGTCAGCACCGAGGGATTCGCCACAATCGATGCGTTACCATCCCCTTCCAGCGCCTGAATATCGGCAAAGAAGCGTTTGAAATCGCTGACAAACAGCGTGCCGCTGCCGGACATCAGCGAGGTGCCGCCGGTAACGCCACCCAGCGTCGCCTGCCAGTTCGCCTCCAGACGGTTCAGTGCGGTACGGTCGATATCAAGGATTACCGCATCGATTTCCACCAGATTCTGCGGCACGTCGATTTTGGCAATCAGCTGAGCATACTCATCGCGACGCTTGTCATCATCACGGATCAACAGCGCATTGTTACGCACGTCCGCCGAGATGCGGCCGCTGAGATCGTCAATGCTGCTGCCCCCGCTGTCCCGGTCAGACGGGCGGCTGGTGCCGTTGGTACGGCTGGAAAGGCGCGCCAGCAGTGACTGGGTGTTCTGCATCATTGCGTTGTTGTCAGGCACGCCGATACTGCCCTCAACGCCGCTGGCGCTGGTCGGTGCAGCCCGCTTGCCGTTCATCAGCTCGTTGAGCATGGTGGCCACACCGGGGATCACCAGCGTCTGATCGCGGTAATGAATGGTCCTGTCGGCCACCGAGGCATATTTCAGTGGGAAGGTCATCACTTTACGCCGGTCTTCTTTTTTCTCGCGCTGCTCACTGAAGCGCTTGACCAGCTCAAGATACTGCGGCGGTCCGGTGACCAGCACCACACCATCATCCGGCAGCTCTCCCCAGCCAAAACGCGGGTCCAGCAGGCCGATGCCACTCAGCGCCTGTTTGATATCAGGGGCAGCATCCGGCGAGATCTCCAGACGTTCTGAGCTTTGCTCATCCTGGGCACTGACATACAGAGTGTTGTTGTAGACGAACCACTGAAAACGGTGTTCCAGCGCCAGACGATCCAGAAAGGCGCTGGCGTTATCGGCGCGGATCTTCCCATTTACTTCGGTATCTTCGACATTCCCCAGTTGCAAATCGACACCATGTCCATTGGCAAAATCCTGAAGCACGGTGGATAACGGAGTGTGATCAGCAGAATAGGCGTAAGACTGCTCTTTCCAGTCGGAGGGGATCTGAGCCCCAGCCTGGTGGGATACGCACAGCGTTAATAGCGCGCCCAGAAAAAGCCCGCGCGGTTTACTTATATCAACCATGGTTTCCCCTTGGTAGAAATGCCAGGCTGTGCAAGGGCACTGCGCCATGGGTAACGGCTTTATTTCGCTGCTGTTGCAGCATGGATTGCCATACATCACGCTGGTTCAGTAGTGATTCCAGCTGCTCACACACAGAATCAGCATTAATTTCGCGAAGTCTTAATATCAGTAATAGATGATTTTCCTGTGAAGCAAGTGCTGCAGCATCGCGACCAAAAAAGCGCAGCGCCGGAGCGGAGAGCTGCAATGCTCGCTCCAGAAATGCCTCATCCAGCGATGCATTGACCGTCAACCCCGTCAGCGCGAACAGGTGTTCTCCTCGTTGCTGTAACCAAAGGGAACCGCCATCAACGACGAAATGCTGGTCATCGTCAGGATGTTCGAGCCAGCGTTGCACCCATTGCTGCAATTCAGTTGATCTCGTTAATAATGGCTTTTGCCAGCCCATGCTTAACGGTGAGCTCCTGGCTGGCTGCCCAGCTGGCATTGGACAAACCCATGCTGGCCTCAAAAAAAGCGAAACTGTCAGCCTGACTGTATCCCTCACTGGCATTCATGGTGGCATCGTCGAGTTGGTTTTGCGCCCGGTCAAACTGGCTGTCCAGACGGTGTTGCAGCGCACTGAGTGATGACATAGTTAAACTCTCTTATTGAGTGGACCTGTCATTGAGTGGCGTGGCGCGCGCGCAGGTTCCGTAGTGAAGCGAAGATTTTTACAGCAATGCTGACTCGCTTTGAGGCGGGAGCAACTGGCGTACCGCCTGCTGCCAGTCGAGGTGTAATTCACCCTGTGCGGTGACCAGTTTCAGGCTGTCAGCGGCAAGGATTTCATCCGGTTGCAGTTGCCAGCTGAGATGGGAATGCGTGGCTAACCAGTCAGCAATCGGCTGTTGTTGTGACGGGTGACAGCAGAGGCTGGCCTGCTCGGCCTGCATTTTGTCGCGCAGCAGCTGCCGTAACAGCGCGCTGAGCCGCTGGGGTTCGGGCACCTCGGTCAGAAGCTGTCCCAGCGCCTGCGCCAGCACGCCGTCCATCACCGCCAGTACCTCTGATTCAATCTGCTGTTGCTGCTGCCGCCAGTCCGCTAACAGGCTGTCGGCCTGCTGCCAGAAATCCTGTTCAGCGCGCTGCTGTGCGCGCAGCTTACAGGCTTCCGCCTCCTGTTCAGCGGCGGCGAGGATCGCCTCTGCCTGCTGCTGTGCCTGCCGCAGAATATCCTCGCCCTGCTGCTGTATCACCAGCATGGCATGCGAAATCACCGGGGCCAAATCGTCAGCGCCATTCAGCAGGGTGATTCTTTTGCGCGTCAACATAGTGGCTCCTGTGAGGCATACCATAAAACCGCCTGCCAGAGCGGTAAGAGACGCGGCGGGAAGGCGTCAGGCTGTGGAAGCGATTCCATTCTGCGCACCTGCTCCGACGGGAAAGCCAGCCGCATCCGTGGCCAGCTGCCCGGACCAGCGCGTAAACGCAGCAGCCACAGGCCGTTAATATCGCCGTCGTTAACCGGTAAACCTTCGGCTTCCGTCAGCCAGAGTCCTGGGCGCATCGCCTGAGCGATACGGCGGCACCAGCGTTGTTGCTCCGGCAACAGCAGCGCCTGGGTACAATCCCGCCAGCACACTTCTGCCGCCAGCCGCAGTGCCAGCTGGCGCTGTGCCTCCGGAAGATCCCGCCACGCCAGCAGTTCGTTGTCCGGCGCACTGACCACCGGACTCAGTTGCAGCTGCTGACAGATAACAGAATGGTGAGTCCGGGACAGCGCCGCCAGGCGGGTATCATCCAGTTGATAAAATTCTGCCTGACGCCAGCTGGCATCGGCGCTAAGCCAGCATTCGATGCACCACCAGCGCAGCCAGCGCAGGGCGGCTTCATCGACCGGAGGCATTTCACTCATCCTGCGCTTCCGACTGCGACTTCTTGCCCTGACGAAGACGTTTCAGATGCGGCCAGCCGAATACCCCGGCCACCACCAGCAGGATCAGCCCGCCAATCATGCCGCTCAGCCAGCTCAGTTGGGCAGAGCGCTCTGGCGTGACCATAAACGGGCCGAAAGAGACTTCCGGCGGCTTATCCTGATAGGTTTCAGCCGGAACAAAGACAATCGCCAGATCTTTGTCTGCCCGTCCTGCCAGTCCGGGCAGGCTGCTGGCGACCATCTGCCGGATACGAGGCTCGATCACATCGGGATCGAGGTCCGGACGGTATTTAATAAACACTGCCGCACTGGCGGGTTGTACTGGCTCACCCGGCGCGACGCGCTCCGGCAACACCACATGCACCCTGGCAACAATCACCCCGTCAATCTGACTGAGGGTGGCTTCCACTTCCTGCGACAGGGCATAAATGTAACGTGCCCGCTCTTCCAGCGGCGTGGAAATAACACCGTTTTTCTGGAACACTTCGCCCAGATTGGTACGCGCCGGACGTGGCAGACCAGCAGCGTCCAGAATATGCACGGCGCGGTTTAATTCAGCGGCATCCACCAGCACGGTGATCCCGTCTTTGTTGGTATGTTTTTCAGCCTGGATGTGATAACGCCCCAGCTCCGCCGCAACTTCGTTGGCGTCGTTTTCTGTCAGGCCGTGATTCAACTCGACCTGGTCATTACAGCCGAGCAACAGGAATACCGGCAGTAAGAGCAGTAACTTGAAAGATAATTTAGCCATAGGGAGTTACTGCAAGTTGGTGAGTTTTTCCAGACTCTGGACGCCTTTGCCAACCAGTTTTGCGTTGAGCAGGCTTTCCAGATAGTAGGAGGACAACGTACGGTTAGCATCCATCACAGTGCGGGAATCCAGACTGCGCGACGCTTTCGCCAGTGCCCTGTCAGCCTGATTAGACTGGCCGCTGGCCGCATCTGTCAGACTGGTGAGTTTGTTAATCCAGGATTGGTTGTCCTGGGTGTCCGCCTTTTTTTCAGGCGCCTGTAATGCTGCGCTGAACCAGGAAGCATCTGCCGTGTTGCCGGCAACGGAACTGAGGTCATTATCCCCGGTACTGATGGCTAAAGAGGGGGCGTTTCCGCTATTGATTTTCATGGCTCGTCCTCATCGTCAGCAAAAAAAACCGGGCGAAGGTGCTATACCTGCCGCCCGGTCACAAATCAGAACTGAATGGCTTTCGCGGCGTTGTGACCAGAGTTGATCTCTTTAGTCGCGGAGTCCATTTTTCCATCCAGGATGGAGTTCTGAGTATCCAGCTTCATTTTTGAAGCCTGAGCATTAGCAGAATCAGTCAGTGAACTGCTCATTGCATTTTCCAGCGTTTTCGATGCTGAAGAGCTTGCGCTAGTCAGTGAACTGCCGCCGAGGGTGGTAAGGCTGCTAAGAAGACCGCTCATATTAATCTCTCCTGTTATTTAAGTTTGTGCCCTGAAACATTACATAATGTTCATCAGGTAAGTGGCAGACTTTTTATATCGGTTCCCGGCAAGCACTATTTTTTCAATGTTTTCATCATTTGCTGAAGCGGCAGATGAAAGAACCGATTTTTTACGTCAGACAGGGAGGTGCCTTCGTTTGCTTATCAGCATAATTTTCCGACCCAAACGATTCGAGCCGATTAAATGAATAATTACTGAGTGATGATGCGATTAGTGCGGACATTCAGTAACTTCATTCGGTGATAGAGTGTGCGCAGCGGTACACCCAGCTCCCTGGCCGCATCATCAATGCAGTGATCATGACGAGCAAGGCAATCTTGGATTAGATTTTTTTCAATGCTGCGCATCATATCTTTCAGTTGGGGCCGCTGATGTTCGCAGTGACAAGCGATGTTTAAGGGCGGTAATCCCAGCGCAAAACGCTCAGCGGCAGCTCTTAATTCACGAATATTGCCTGGCCAGCTGTAACTCAGCAGACATTCGTAATGCTGCTGAGTAAGTTTGGGAGGAATGCATTGTAATGTGTCAGCAGCTTTGTCGAGAAACTGACGAAACATCGGGATAATCATTTCAACGCGTGAGCGAAGTGGTTGTAATTGAATGTTGATAGTGTTGAGACGGAAGTAAAGATCGCGACGAAAGGTTCCACGCTCAACCAATGTGAGCAGTGGTGTCTGAGTTGCCACAATGACCCGCATATTTACCTGAATGTAACGGGTTCCACCGAGACGTTCGATACCCCGGGTTTCAAGGACTCGCAGCATTTTAGCTTGCAGTGATAAAGGCATGCTGTCAATTTCATCTAGAAACAGAGTTCCGTTATTCGCTTCTTCCACATAGCCTGCGCGTGCCTGGCCTGCCCCGGTATAAGCACCGTGGTTAATACCAAAGAGCTCGCTTTCAGCAAGCGTCTCAGGTATTGCTGCGCAGTTAACTGGTACTAATTTTCCGGGGCAGCCAGAAAGCTGATGAATTTTTTTTGCCAGTGTGTCTTTTCCTGTACCCGTCTCACCCTCAAGAACTAAATCAATTTTTAAAGGTGCAACGGTCTGAATAACTGAAGCCAGTGAATTGTGGATATCAGCGGGTTGCTCATCTGTCAGAGTGATGTGCTCCCCCTGCCCCAGCCACGACTGAAATGAGAGTTCACTATTCCTGATATTCATAAAATTTCCCCCTGGCCTGTCAATTAAATTATTTGACGTCGCTCAAAAGCACATCAGTATTACAACCAACCCGTCAATTACAATTAATTACATTTTGATGCTCATTATTTACTTTTAGTTTACACAGGCTTTAAGAATCACCCGTCCTGATGTCAGGAAACCATCATCATATGCTGAACATTTAGTAGGGTTTTATCAGGTGCATAGGTAAGGATCTCCTTACTTACGAGCAGAACAATGTAAGCGATTACATGTTAAAACTGATGTACCATTCTGTAAAATAAGGAGATTTTTTTATGGCTCAGGAAGGGCTGGATTCAAGGAAACCATAATGAAATGAGATAATCCAGGAGCATTCTTATGCAATTAACCGGTGTCCGATAGCATATTTCACTATGTCAGCATTGGTAGTAAACATCATTTTTTCCATAAGACGCGATTTATGTGTACTCACCGTTTTATTGCTGATGGCCAATGCCTTAGCAATATTATTCACCCCTTCGCCGCGTGCCAGCATCAACATAATCTGCATCTCACGCGAAGTCAGTCGCTCATGCAGAACCTCCCCCGTCTGCGTATAATCATAAAAGACTATCTGCTCGGCCAGAACATGGTCGATATAGCGTTCTCCCCGAGCCACACGATGAATGGCAGCAAGAAGAGCCTCAGGATCATTATCTTTAGTGATATAGCCTAAGGCACCGCATTTAAGGGCACGCCGCGCAATCTGTGGTTCGCTATACATAGTGAGTATAAGAATGGGCAGACCGGGATGTTGCAGGTGAATACGGGTAATCAGATCCTCACCACATAATCCAGGCATACTCATATCCAGTAGCAGTAAGTCAACCTCTTCACTACGAAGACCTTCCATTACCTGAGCACCATTACCCGCTTCAGCAACTACCATAAGCCGGTCATCCAGCGAAAATATCTGTTTCAGCCCTTCACGCATAATGACATGATCATCCACGATCATCAGGCGAATATTATTATCCATTGTACGATTCCAAATCCTCAATATCAGTCGTCACCTGGATTAGCGGTATCGTTAACGTTACCCGGGTTCCTTTAGATGGCTGACTCTCAATGTCTACATTACCGCCTAACATCCGGCCACGTTCTTTCATTCCCATCAGGCCAAACGCATTGTCATTACGCTGATTGCAATCAAAACCACGCCCGTTATCACATACCGTTAGCACCACCGAACCGGGGTAGCTGACCACAAGAATCATCACCTCACTGGCCTGCGCATGACGCGAGATATTCGTTAAAGATTCCTGTGCCACGCGAAACGCGGCTGTCGCCTGCTCATCATTTAGCCTCACCTCCTGTTCAGGTGCGATTAACCGACAACAGCAGCCGGTATGGCGGCTGATAAATTCGTCACGCAGCCACTCCAGCGCCGGCGTCAGTCCCATATTAAGAACGTTTGGTCTGAGACGCGTAGCCACGTTTCTGACCACTTGAATAGTTTTATCAGCCAGTCCCATGAGATGCATCACCCGATCGTATAGCATCGGATTGTTTTTACTGAACTGAATACGCAGCATTGAAATGCCCATCCTCAGCGAAGTCAGATGCTGTCCCAGCTCATCATGTATCTCCCGTGCTATACGCTTACGCTCTTCTTCTCGTGAAACTTCACGCTGCCTTGCCAGAAGACGCAGGCGCATATGTGAATCTTCCAGTTTCTTTTCTGCATAATGAATCGCGGTGATATCGCGCCCAACAACCATGACCGATATCAGATTGCCATGCTGATCAAACTCGGGCACACAACGGGTGTGGTTGATAACCGTTCCACCGGTAAGTGGGCTGTCCGATTCAACAAGTTCCCCTTCTGCCTCAATTTGCGTGCTGACGACTTCCTTTATCAAATGTTCGATATGTTCGACACAGGGCAAATTTCCAAGAAGTTCACGCAGGCTGTTTCCCCGCAACTCTTCAGCCGACAATTGCAGATGGCGCAATGCGGCTGGATTGGCATACTGGCATGTCAAGTCAGTGTCAAAACGCACAACCATATCCGGTGAGTTTTCCACCAGAACCCGGAACTCCTGCTCCCGGACATGCGTCATCTTCTCAAGGTGTTTGCGCTCCCGGATATCCTTCACCACACACATGCTGTAATTACTTTCTTTATAGATAAACGGGTTCGAGCTGACCTCAACCGGAATCATTTCGCCCCATTTACTTTTATGACAAGTTTCGAAGGTAAAGGATTTTCCACCACTCTGCTCCCTGACCCGCTTCCACATCGCGAAGATATCATCCTTGCTCCAGGCCGGATCGATATCTGAAACGCTCATACTCTCCATCTCTTCATTGCTGTAGCCCAGCATACGGCACGATTCATCGTTGACGTAAAAGAAGCGAGTATCGCTGTCTATCAGATAAACCGCATCCCTTACCATGTTCAGAGCAAACTCAACCAGCTTGAGCGGATCATCACCATTCTTTAAATGTCGCCCTGACAATTGCATCTCTTCTCCTGTGAAAAAACTTCCTTGATCCGGTCTGGCCAGGCATCTGCTTCGCAGTGTGGCATAGAAGCTATGTCCGGGTATTACAATCGGACAGGTTGCGCATCACTTTACGATTTAGCGAATTTCAGGTCCATTTCAGTTTTAACAGGATATGGACTGTTTTAGTGATACACGCACGCGTGATAAACGCGAACGTACCGTGCCAATAGGAATGTTCAAATCTTCGGCGATATCCTGATAACTGCCGTCCTTCTCTACAAGCATACTCAACAGATGACGCGTTTCCTTCGGTAACAGGGCAATTGAGGTAAGAGTAGAGTTTAAGATGCGGTGATTTTCAGTAATCTGGCTGGGATCGTCATCCTGCACCAGCAAAATATCCTCATCCAGTTCATCATAGCGTGGACGCCCGGACAGCTGGCGAAAATGATTACGGATTAAATTCAGGGCAATGCCAAACACCCAGGTTTCTGGCCGCGAGGCACCGGCAAACTTGTCACGATTACGAAACACTTCCAGCCAGGTCATCTGTACCAGATCTTCTGCATCTTCCCGGTGGGAAACACGCTTACGGATAAAATGGTGTACGCGTCGGCCATGCTCACGAAAAATCCGCTCCCAGTCGATGTTCATCGGAACAACATTATTGACTGACAACTGTTCGGTGTTCTGCAAGTGAATTTCTGACATAACAAGCTCCGTTACTTTACCCATTGATGCCCCAGCGGCTCAATGGCTATAGCAAGGCCTGTACCAGGCGAAAAATAATTTATAATCAATTGAAATTATTGAATTATTTATTTTTACCCTGTCATTTTCTGGCAATTTCTTGCCAGGGATGTCGGGGGGGATTTGCAACTCTTTGCAAAGCCCGGTTTGGACTTTTTAAGAAGGCAAAATCATCAGGGAACCGCAGCGCCAATCACGCCACACACTTGCAACAGCTCTCATATTTGAGGTTCGCTAGGATGAAAATTGCTCCCGTTATACCCGGCATTCAACCGACGCTGCCGGTAGCCGCCAGCGTGGTGGATGATGTTCTGCCGCCGGTCAGTATTGCGCCCTCATCGGCGGGTGCATCATCACGTATGCCCACCTCTCCGCTGGAAGACTCGATGGAAGAAGTCTCGATGACCTTCGCGGAACACGTTGAGCGTAAAAGCAAGGCGTTGAATCAGCGGAAAGTGGTGGCACAGCCGTGTAGCCGGGCAATGCAACATATTGAACGCATTGAGAAGTTAGACGAGCTGATGAAGCTGCTGGAGCACCCGCAGCATGCCCAGCTGGAAACCCTGAATCAGAAGATGCAGACCCTGTTGCAACGCTCGCCCTCTCCGCATCTGGATGAGCTGCTGGAAGCCGCAGGCCATGACCCTGTGCGCTGTGACGTGGTGTTACGTCACACCCTAGTCCAGGCGCAGCGGGCGCAAAACACTGAACTGGCCAGCAGCGCAGTACAGAGTCTGGAGATGCTGCATAAGGAAAAAGGCGCTGAAGTCAGCGCCGGGCTGAATACCGCCAGCGCCATTGCCAGTTTCAGTACCGATCCGACCCAGAAACAGGCCATGCGCCAGCTCTACTATCAAACCATTGTCCACCTGCAATCAGGTAACGCGATGCTGGATGCGCTGCTGAACAGCTTTGGCAGCGTGCACTTTAATCAGGGATTACGCACCTTACAGCGCGCCTTGTCGGACGATCTTGCCGCGCGCAGTTCTTCCATCCCACGACGCGCGCTGCAAAAAATCCTCGCCAGCCTTCAGGATGCGGGCAATATCAGCCAGACGCTGACCGCCAGCAACATTTTGTTAAAGCGGCTGAGCGGAAAACTCCCGGACATCAAATTCAGCCCGGTCGAGCTGACCCGCCGCCTGCTGAATCTGAGCGGCAACGGTGCATACTTGCGCGATCTGCAAAATCTCGCGTGCGATGTGGCAGGCCAGCATCCCCACCATCAGCTGCTGTTTCTTAATGGGCTGGTGCCGCTGGTCTACCATCTGCCACTGGGGCTGTGGCGGGATGATAAAAGTAAAAACCGCCAGATGGCGTTAAATCTGTTGCGCACGATGATCAGTGAATACGCGGCCGATGAGCCGCGCGCCACGCTGTCACAACCCAGAGCGACGTTATAAATGGGTTCTTTGTTTGTCTGGCTGAACCGTCTCGCCATCAGCGCGATGCAGCGCTCGGAAGTCGTGGGTGCCACCATTGTAATGTCGATCGTTTTCATGATGATTATCCCGCTGCCCACCGGCCTAATCGATGTGCTGATCGCGCTGAATATCTGCATTTCGTCACTGCTTATTGTGCTGGCCATGTATCTGCCGAAACCGCTGGCCTTCTCGACGTTTCCGTCGGTGCTGCTGTTAACCACCATGTTCCGCCTGGCGCTGTCGATCTCCACCACCCGACAGATTCTGCTGCAACAGGATGCCGGTCATATTGTTGAAGCCTTTGGTAATTTCGTGGTTGGCGGCAATCTGGCGGTCGGTCTGGTTATCTTTTTAATCCTGACCGTGGTGAACTTTCTGGTGATCACCAAGGGCTCGGAGCGTGTGGCAGAAGTGGCCGCGCGCTTCACCCTTGATGCGATGCCGGGCAAACAGATGTCGATTGACAGTGACCTGCGTGCAGGACTGATTGAAGCGCACCAGGCGCGTCAGCGCAGGGAAAACCTGGCAAAAGAGAGCCAGCTGTTTGGTGCGATGGATGGCGCCATGAAGTTTGTCAAAGGGGATGCGATTGCCGGGCTGGTGATTGTGTTTATCAATATGATTGGCGGCTTCGCTATCGGCGTGCTGCAAAATGGCATGGACGCCAGCGCGGCGATGCATATCTACTCGGTACTGACCATCGGTGACGGCCTGATCGCCCAGATCCCGGCGCTGCTTATCTCACTGACCGCCGGGATGATCATCACCCGCGTGTCGGCTGACGGTCAGCAGGTGGATGCCAACATTGGTCGCGAAATTGCTGAGCAGCTGACCAGCCAGCCGAAGGCCTGGATTATGTCTGCCGCCGGGATGCTGGGCTTTGCCCTGCTGCCCGGCATGCCCACGGCGGTCTTTATTGTGATTAGTGCCGTGGCGCTCGGCAGCGGTTTGTTTCAGCTGTGGCGCACCAAAAATGAAACCACCCAGCAGGAGGCCAGCCAGCGCCAGGCGCAGCAGCTGGCCCCGGAGGAGAACGGTAATCAGGATTTGCGTCGCTTTAACCCGACCCGCGCCTATCTGTTGCAGTTCAGTCAGAGCCATCAGAACAGTGAAGCGTCCACGGCACTGATCCAGAATATCCGTCGGCTGCGTAACCGGCTGGTTTACCACTTTGGCTTTACCCTGCCCAGCTTCGACATTGAATTCTCGCCGATGCTGGCTGATGACGAATTCCGCTTCTGCGTTTATGAAATCCCGCTGGTCACCGCCACCTTTGCCGTTGAACATCTGGCCGTAAGAAAAAACAGCGTTGACATTTGGCTCAGTGAACACGCTGACGACGCGGAGCATCCAGTGATGCAGGGCATAGCGGAGCGCGATGAAACGCACTGGTGCTGGCTGCCGCCTGACCATCCGCTGCTGCAACATGATGACCAGCGGATGTGGAACGCCAGCGACCTGATTATGCTGCGCATGGAGCAGGCGATTCATCAGAGCGGATCGCAATTTATCGGCTTGCAGGAGAGCAAATCGATCCTCAACTGGCTGGAGAGCGAACAGCCGGAGCTGGCGCAGGAGCTGCAACGTATTATGCCGCTGTCGCGTTTTGCCGCCGTACTGCAACGGCTGGCCTCCGAACGCATGCCATTGCGTTCCGTGCGAACCATTGCGGAAACGCTGATCGAGCACGGCCAGCATGAGCGTGACAGCGCTGCGCTGACCGATTTCGTACGTATCGCACTGAAAGAACATATCTGCCACCAGTATCTGCAACCCAACGGGCTGGATGTCTGGCTGCTGACCCCGGAAACCGAAGAGCTGCTGCGTGATTCTCTGCGCCAGGCCCAGAGCGAAACCTTTTTCTCGCTGGCCCAGGATTACGGCATCAGCCTGCTGCATCAGATGCGCCAGGCCTTCCCGGCTTATGACAATAATCAGGCGCTGATCCTTGTCGCCCAGGATTTACGCAGCCCGCTGCGCGCGCTGCTGAAAGATGAGTTCCACGCCGTGCCGGTCCTGTCCTTTGCGGAATTAACCAGTAATGTTGCCATCAATGTGCTGGGACGGCTCGATTTACAACAGTCACCGCCAGACCTCCAGGAAAATGACTCATGCATGAATTACGCGTACTGACCGGGCTGCATCGCGGTGCAGCGTTGCCCCTGAGTGGCGAACAATGGTGGATAGGAGCCGCAGAGGATGCCGATCTGGCCCTGTACGATCCGGGGATTAAAGATCGCCACTGCCAGCTTCTTAAAACCTTGCAAGGCTGGATGGTAAAAGCACTGGAAGGAACGCTGAACGACAATGAAGGTCAGCGGTGTGAAGAACTGAGCAATCTGCAACCGGGTACAGCTTTCGCTATCGGCCACATCTGGCTGAGCATCGTCAGCGCCGCCACGCCGTGGCCGGAAGAAGCCAGTGAGCCGCTACCGGCAGAAGAAGCCCCGGTGCTGACTGAACCGGCGGTAACGGCCGCAGCGGAGACCGCCCTGGCGGTGGTGACGCAGGAGAAAGAGCCGCTGCCGTTCTGGGCAAAAGTGATTTATGCGGTGCTGATCCTGCTGCTGGTGATGATGCTGGGAAGCTGGCTGCTGAACGCCAGCGTGGCCTCGCCTTCTACGCCCCCTGCCCCGGGTAAACCGCAGCTGAACAGCGTGGGGCGCACGCGGCAGATCATCAACAGCATGCTGCTGGATCGCGGGCTGGAAAAACAGGTTGCTGTCGCTTCGGACAACAATAGCCTGACGTTAAGCGGCAACCTCTCCGACGACGATAATCAGCGTCTGCAACGCATGATGCGCACCTTCTATCACCACTATGATGTACGCCTGGCCATTCATAACAAGGCCAGCACCGTCAGCGCAAAACTGCCGTTTAACATCGTGCAGATCACCAGCGGCACACACGCCAATATCGTCACCGACGGCGGCCAGCGCATATTTATTGGCGATGAAGTTGACCAGCTGCGCCTGGTGGCGATTAACAGCGACAGCATTGAATTTGCCGGACGCGAAAACATCAGGGTGAAGTGGTAATGAGCGCGCTACGCCAGCAGCTGGCGCAGTGGGAAGAGCAGCAGCAGCAGCGCCTTGGTCGCTATGCGCCGGTCAGGCGCTACGGTCGGGTGACCGGCATCAGCGGGATCCTGATCGAATGCAGCCTGCCCGATGCGCGCATTGGCGATCTGTGCCGTATCCTGCGCAGCGACGGCGGCAGCGTCCTCTCTGAGATTGTCGGTTTCAGCCCGCAGAAAATTCTGCTGTCGGCGCTGGGCGCGCTGGACGGTATTTCTCAGGGGGCGATCATTATTCCGCTCTATCTGCCGCACAGTATCTGCGTCAGCGACCAGCTGCTGGGCAGCGTGTTGGATGGCTTTGGTCGGGCGCTGGAGCCAGGCGGATGCAGTGCGTTTGCCGAGCCGGGCAGCGCGGTCCGGTCGGTGCCGGTGCCGGTGCTGAACGATGCCCCGCCGCCTACCGAACGCCCACGCATCGACACCCCGCTACCGACCGGGCTGCGCGCCATTGACGGGCTGCTGACTATCGGTACGGGGCAGCGGGTAGGCATTTTCGCCGGGGCGGGCTGTGGTAAAACCACCCTGCTGGCAGAGCTGGCGCGTAACACGCCGTGCGATGCCATTGTTTTCGGGCTGATTGGCGAACGTGGCCGTGAACTGCGCGAATTTCTCGATCACGAGCTGGATGATGAGCTGCGCAACCGCACCGTGCTGCTGTGCGCCACCTCTGACCGCAGCAGTATGGAGCGCGCCAGAGCCGCATTTACCGCCACTGCGATTGCCGAAGCGTTTCGTGCCGAAGGCAAAAGTGTGCTGCTGATTGTCGACTCCCTGACCCGTTTTGCCCGCGCCCAGCGCGAGATTGGCCTTGCTCTTGGCGAACCGCCGGGACGTGGCGGGCTGCCCCCGTCGGTTTACACCCTGCTGCCACGGCTGGTGGAGCGGGCGGGACAGACCCGCCAGGGGGCCATTACCGCGCTCTATTCGGTGCTGATTGAGCAGGACTCGATGAACGATCCGGTGGCTGATGAAGTCCGCTCGCTGATTGATGGCCATATCGTGCTCAGCCGCCGCCTGGCTGAACGTAACCACTACCCCGCCATTGATATCCTTGCCAGCCTCAGTCGAACCATGAGCAACGTGGTGGACCGCGAGCATATGATGCAGGCCGGACGTATTCGCAGCCTGATGGCGGCCTATAAGCAGGTGGAGATGCTGATCCGCCTGGGAGAGTATCAGCCGGGCAACGACATCCTGACCGATGCCGCCGTCAATGCTAACGACGTGATTAATCACTATCTGCGCCAGTCAATGCGCGCCCCCGACCCGTTAGAACATATTCTCAGTCAACTTGCCGAGGTCAGCGCCCATGCCCCTGATTGAAGATGAGCTGGAACAACAGGACAGCCAGCTGGAAAGCCTGCAACAGGCGCTGAATGTGCTGATGCCAATCCGCCGCCAGCGTCTGAGTCGTGCGCAACGCCAGCAACGTCAGCATCAGACACGGCTGGCCGAGGCGCAGGCACAGCAGCAGGCAGAAGAAGAACAGCTGGTGCAGGACCAGCAGCACTATCAGTTGCAACGCGAACGCCTGCAACAGCAGCAATCCTCAAGGGAAAAACTGACCCGCCATGTCAACAATGCGCTGAGCGCCTTACAGGCGGTGGGTCAGCAGCAGCAGCAGTGTCAGCAGGCTGAACAGAGCTGTCATCAGGCCGCTTATGCGCTGGAACAGGCGACAGAATGGACGCGTGAGCAGCAAAAAGCGGTAGAGAAGCTGGAATATTTATCGGAACACCTGGAGGACGCGTGAAGAATACCAATACAACGGGATACCCGGACCGGGTGCCATCCCCTCAGCGCCAGGCTCAGCCGGATGAGCGCTATCGCGAGCGTATCCCGGCAACCCGCCTGCGTCAGCAGGAAAGCAGAGAGTCGCTGAGCGCGCTGGGTTCGCTGTTTTTTGCCAGCACCACCGAATTTATGCCTGAGCACCAGACGGTGCAGGATGAAGCCCCCTCGCCGGACTGGCAGCAGCTGCACGAGGAGTTGCACGAGCGCATCGCCAACAATGCCGACGAGGATTGCGCCTTTACGCTGCTGTTGCCGGAGGCCGGTGAAGTTGATGTCACGCTGGCCCGTGGTCAACCGGCGGGCTGGGAGATTTCACTGCGTTTTTCGCCGCAGGTCTGGCGTCAGTGGCAGCGCCGGGAAATCCTCTGTCGCCGTCAGTTAAGTCAGTCGCTTAACGCCCCGGTACGGCTGAAAATTGAGCAGGGAAGCGCATAATGAGTGAGGTCACCCGGCTGCATTTTCCCCGTTTCACCCGCACGGCGGTCCGCTCACAGAACCTGCTGGCACGCGCGCACTGCTTTCCTTTCACTCTCGGTGACGAAGCCGGTGAGCTGTATCTTCTGCCGGGCGAGGCATCATCCCCGGCAACCTTCAGCCACTGGCGCTGCGCGCTGGGCCAATTTTCGCTGGCAGACGCCACACCGGTGCTTAATCTGCTGTCGCTGTCGCCTTTCAGCGCCCTGCACAGCCTCTGCGCTAAGGATGAATGGCAGACAATATTATTTAATCAGTACCTCAGTCCGGAACTGGCGCGCTTATTTGGCGACATAACAGTAAGTGACGTGCAGGAAAAGCATGAATTATGCGCCAGGCTACATATCCGGCTGGGGGACCGCCATTCTGAGTGTCCACTGCTGATAAGTCATTCAGGGCTGGCACATTGGCTGAAGCAACCTGGCTGGCAGAGGATGAGGAGCACGCTGTCTGAGACACTGGTTTACAGCCAGCCATTAGTCCTGGGGCGCATCACCCTGCACACGCCACAGTTACAGGCGCTGAGTGCAGGCGATGTGCTGGTGCCCCCCGTCAGTTACTTCACCCCGGACGGCAAAGGCAGCCTAATCCTTGCCGGGCAGCAGTTATACGGCGAATTGCAATTGCCTCACCACTTTTTGCTTACTCATATGGAGAGTACCGCCTTGGATCCTTATGCTGCTGATGAATTTGACGCTGTGTCCCAGCCTGAAACGCTTACCACCGATGAGAATACGCAGCTGGCCTCGCTGCCGCTGTCGCTGGAAGTGCGCTGTGGCCGTACCCGACTGACGCTGGGCGAACTGCAACAGTTACAGGCAGGCAGCGTACTGACGCTTGATAATGTGACGCCCGGCGAGGCCGGTTTGTACCACGGCGATACGCTGATCGCACACGGTGAGCTGGTGGATGTGGAAGGCCATCTGGGATTACAGCTGACCCGGCTGCTGCTGACCTCGCAGCAGGAGGCCGGATGAATACCGAACAGTTTGATCCGATGACCTTTGCCCTGTTCCTTGGGGCATTGTCACTGATCCCGATGCTGATGATCGTCTGCACCTGCTTTTTGAAAATCTCGATGGTGCTGTTGGTCACCCGCAACGCGATCGGTGTGCAGCAGGTGCCCCCGAACATGGCGCTGTATGGCATTGCGTTGGCGGCAACGCTGTTTGTGATGGCCCCGGTATTTAACCAGATGCAGCATCAGTTCAGCCAGGCTCCCGCCGATTTATCCAGTATGGATAACCTGAAAACCAGCGTCACCAACGGGGTGGCCCCGTTGCAGAAATTTATGACCCACAATACCGATCCGGACATCCTGATCCATTTGCAGGAAAACAGCGTGCGGATGTGGCCGAAAGAGATGTCGGACAACGTCAGCAAAGACAATCTGCTGCTGGTGATCCCGGCCTTCGTGCTGTCGGAATTGCAGGCCGGATTTAAAATCGGGTTCCTGATCTATATCCCGTTTATCGTTATCGACCTGATTGTCTCTAACGTACTGCTGGCACTGGGTATGCAGATGGTGGCCCCGATGACCCTGTCGCTGCCGCTGAAGATGCTGCTGTTTGTGTTGATTAATGGCTGGACCCGCCTGCTGGACGGCTTATTTTACAGTTACCTCTGAGGCAAGCATGGAAATACTGAATCTGTTCAAACAGGCGATGCTGCTGGTGGTACTGCTCTCCGCTCCGCCGCTGCTGGTGGCGGTGATTGTCGGGGTGCTGGTGTCATTGTTACAGGCGGTGATGCAGTTGCAGGATCAGACCCTGCCCTTTGCCATTAAGCTGGTGGCAGTGGGCATCGCGCTGACGCTGAGCGGCCGCTGGCTCGGCGTTGAGCTGCTTGAACTGGCCCAGCAGGCCTTCGCCATGATCCCACAGACCGGGGCATAGCCATGGCTAACGATGCCATCCATACCCTCTATCAATACATGTTTGCCCTGACGCTGGGCACCGCGCGCATCTACCCCTGTCTGATTCTGGTTTCGGTATTTTCATTCAATATTCTGAAAGGCATGGTGCGTACCGGCGTAGTGCTGGCGCTGGCGCTGGTTCCGGCGCTGGGTTTACAGGCGCAGCTGGCGGTGCAGATGCCTGACTGGCCGCAGCTGATCGCGTTGATCCTGAAAGAGGTGGTGATTGGTATCCTGCTGGGGCTGATTATCGGGATGCCCTTCTGGCTGTTTCAGTCGGTGGGGGCACTGTTCGATAACCAGCGTGGCGCCCTGATTGGTGGCCAGCTCAACCCGGCGCTGGGCAGCGATGTCACCCCGCTCGGCCTGCTGCTGCAACAGACGCTGATTTTGCTGCTGATCCTTGGCGCGGGTTTAAGCGGCGTCACCCAGATTATCTGGGACAGCTACCGTATCTGGCCGGTGATGCAGTGGTTGCCGTTACCGCATAAACAGGGATTTGAGCAGTATCTGAGCCTGCTGGCCGACACCTTCAGCCATATCATCATTTACGCCGGCCCGCTGGTGGCGCTGCTGCTGATGTTGGATTTCAGTATCGCCATTCTCAGCCTCTACAGCCCGCAGTTGCAGGCGTTTGTGCTGTCCGTTCCGGCGAAATGCCTGGTCGGCCTGCTGTTTTTTGTGCTGTATATCCCCACGCTGAATGCGCTGGGAGAGGGACGTCTGGAACTGCTGCCCGATCTGAGCAAGATGATGCCACTGCTGCTGGGAGGTCATTAGCATGTCGGAAAAAACGGAAAAACCCACGGCGAAAAAACTTCAGGATGCGCGTCGTAAAGGTCAGGTTCCGCAAAGTCAGGACGTTCCCAAACTGCTGATTTGCGCCGGGGTGGTGGAAACGGTGCTGGCGCTGGATGACGTCGGGATGCAAAAGCTCCAGGCACTGATGATGTTGCCGCTTGCACGCCTTAATCAACCTTTTGAGCTGGCGCTGAATGAAGTGGTCGGCAGCGCGCTGGTGCTGGTTGCCACCTTTTGCGGCCTGACGGTGGCGGTGGCGGCGCTGCTGCGTATTATCGGCGGCTGGGTGCAGTACGGCCCCCTGCTTGCCTCGGAAGCGCTGAAGCCCGATTTCAACCGACTTAACCCGATCAATCAGTTCAAGCAGATGTTTTCGGTTAAAAAACTCACCGATATGCTGAACAGCATCCTTAAAGCAGCCGCCATCTGTACCATTTTCTATCTGGTGCTGACACCGGATCTCGAATCCCTTTCCCGGCTGGCTTACGGCGATCTGGACAGCTTCTGGCCTGCGGTAGAGGTGATGCTGACCCGCGTGTCACGTCAGACGCTGATGACGCTGCTGGTGCTGACCATGCTGGACTTTGGCCTGCAAAAATATTTTTTCCTCAAGCAGCAGCGGATGAGCCATCAGGATATTCGTGACGAGCACAAACAGTCCGAGGGCGATCCGCATATGAAAGGCCACCGTCATGCGGTAGCACATGAGTTGCTGAACGCCCCGGCTGCCCCGGTAAAAAGCAAACTGGTCGAGGAGGCCGACCTGCTGCTGGTCAACCCCACCCACTATGCGGTGGCGCTCTATTACCGTCCGGAGCTGACGCCGCTGCCGCGCATTATCTGTAAAGGCGAGGATGGGGATGCCAAAGCGCTGATCGCCAGGGCGCAGAAAGCCAATATCCCGGTGATCCGCTTTATCTGGCTGGCACGAACGCTTTATCGTTCTGAGGAAGGCCAGATGATCCCCCGTCATACGTTACAGGCGGTGGCGCAGGTTTATCGGGTGCTGCGTGAACTGGACGATCAGATAACCGATGAGGTGATCGAACTGGAAGAGGAATAGCGGGAACTTTTGCCTGTCGTACACCACCTATATGCTGAATGAGTCGGGCAGAGAGCCTGAAACATGCCGGGTCAAACCACAGCATATTGTGTAAGGAACATGGCCAATGAATATGATAATGACCGCCACACCCCACCCTGACGATGTTAATCAAATCCGCCAGAAACTGATGGCGTTCAATGCCCAACATGTTGATGTTGGGCAGATAAAAGATATCGCCGTTTTTCTCAATGACGTTGAAGGCAACAAAATCGCCGGCCTGCTCGCCGTCACCTGGGGGAACTGGATGCATATTCATTTTTTGTGGGTCGATGAGGCGCTGCGCAGAACCGGTCATGGGGCCAGGCTGTTGCAGGCCGCCGAGCAGGAAGCTATCGTACGTGGCTGTCAGCGCGTTTGTGTCGATACCTTCAGTTTTCAGGCGCGGGAGTTCTATGAGAAGCAGGGCTACCGGCTGCAAATGACGCTGGAGCAGATGCCGCAGCATCATCGCCAGCATTATCTGGTTAAGCAGCTGGATGCTGCCAGCTGTGCGCTTTCCACCACGAATTAATCGCATCCGGACGCAGTCAGTGTGAAAACGGGCAGCGCGCAGGAACCGCAGCGTACATGCAGTACGTGAGGACTCCCGGCACTGCCCGGAGTCAGAATGACAAGAAAACCAGCCTGAGGGGCAGGAACTATGTTTTGCAAACACTACACCGTCGACCCAAACCATGTTGATTTTCAGGGCGTGGTCGATGATCTTTACTACCCGTTCTATCTGGAATGGGCACGCCATGCTTATATGGCTGAAGCGCTGGGACTGGATCTTGAAGAGGAATTTAAACAGGGGCGTATTCATATGCTGCTGGAGTATACCCTCAGCTTCAAAAAAAGCCTGAAGGCAGGTGACGAGCTGGTGGTGACCTGTCAGCCGGTAAAAAACGAAAAGCGCAGCCGGGTGAATTTTTTCCAGCAGATTCTGGTTAACGATGTGGTGTATGCCGAAGCAACCTTTACCGCTACCTGTCTGACCAATGGCCGCCCCGGCATTCCTGCCAGCCTTGCGGCTATCCTCGAATAATCTGTACTGTATACGGGCGCATCCGCGCCTGTATTCATCGTGAAAGATCAGCCAGTCATTAAGCCACGCTACCATTCTAATCCTTGCATTCAGGCCGTCATACAGCACTACGCTCTCTGAGTTTACCCGGCGATCTCACCCCGGTTTTGTCATTCCGTCCGGCATAGCAAAATTCAGACTCCCCTTGACTGAAAGCCTGTTTTTATCGGTTTTTGATATTTTTCCTCGCCGTTTTTTATCAAAGTTAATTTTCATAAAAAATGCTTACAAACTCGATAACCAGGAGATTTTATAAAAATAGCGAATTATTTATGCGCACATTTATTTCACAGTAGCAAGGCTGCTTTAAGGCTGGCAATGACTGATACAAAATACCGTCCCATGGCGGAAGACATTATTTCAATAAAAAACCAGCATGCACACAAGCGACTTATGAAAGAAGGGGTCAGTGCAAATGAATACTTCAGGTTAAATTATAAGATCATGAAATATGAATTTTTTTTGGAAAAAATTCATATATCACTCACGGTGGTAATGCCAGAAATGAAGAGATCGCTTTTGTCGATAAAGTCACAGGGGAGACGGTAATAAAAAAGAAATTTTATATTAACCACCAGGCTTATCAGGATTTTTCATCGCAGAGTTACAGAAATCTCAGTTCAAATATTTAAAGCATTTTTAGTTGCATGAAAAACATGGATGCGCCACAGCAATGTGCAAAAAATATAACGTATAAAAGACGTTAAGTTATTGCACATTGACTGTGGATCATATGTCAGATGTACCAGACATTTTAGTGCGCTTTCGGAATACCAAACTGATCCAGTACCGGATCAACGTTATGATCAAAGCGCTTCTGCTCTTTGTGCTTATTGACCGCGCTGACGATAGAACTGATGCCAAAACCAATCGCTATCGCGCCATCAATCACCCAGCCCACCGGACCGGCTGCGGCACCAATGGTGCTGGCTGCGGCCATCGCCGTGCCTTCGCCGGCAACCATCCCGACCGCACGTCCGGCCGCCATACCCGCCATACGACCAAAGCTGGCGGTGGCTTCGCGCCCGGTGCTCTTCAACGCAGTATCCACGCCCAGTTTAGCCAGTTCGCTACTGCCATGGACACCGTCGTAGATCGCTTTCGCGGCCCCGGCTTTGTTGCCGCTTGCCAGCATGCTAGATACGGAGAACAGCCCGGCCACCCCGGCTGCGCTGCTCATGCCGGTTTTCATCAGCCCTTTCATGCCGGTAGCGGGACCATCTTTATTCAGCGCTTTGTCTACTGAACTCAGCATCTCTTTACCGCTCATTTTTTTCACATCGCCAGAGAGCAGGCCAGCCTGCTTCAGAGTTTTCAGCATAGCCACTCCTCTCTTGCCCACCTTCAGTGAATTCATTACCGCTTCGGTATAGCCGTCCTGCTTCAGGTTCGTCACTTCCTTTGGCAGAACCGATTCATACAGTGATTTTTTCATATCGGAGAGCTGAAGGATTTGCTGGGCATCGGCATGTTTGCCCTTGATGTTGTCTTTGACGTAGCCGCCCTGAGCAATCTGTTGCTGAAAAGAGGTGTTCAGTTGCTCGCTCAGCCCCGGTTGTCTGGCCACCACCTCTTTCGCCGTCGGCACACTGTCACCACGCAGTGAATGCTGCAAACTCAGTTCATCTGTCAGCCCCTGAAGTGCATCGCTGTAATCCGGCGCAGACTTTTTATCCTTCTGTCCTGCTTGTATGCGCTGCATGTCGCCACTAAGGGTTTTGCCTGAGGCCACCTCGCCATAACGCTGATCGAGCGCCTGACGCAGGCCCTTATCACCGTTGATCAGCGCTTTGCTCTGGGCCGGAACCGCCTTGTTCAGATAGGTATTCACCGCCGGATCTTTTTGTAGCTGATCGATCTTTTCGTTCAGTGCCTGCACAGTTTTTAGTGTCTGTTGCAGCTTAACCATCACCGCTGTTTTCTCTGCACCACTGTATTTATCAGGGTGGTCAAACACATCCTTATTCAGATGACGGGTATCAACATTGGCAGTGGCATTTACCAACGCCGCCTGATTGATCAACTGGGCAAAATCGCCCCCGTTGGTGGGTGCCTGTTTTTTAATCCAGTTATCAATATTTTTATTGCTGAAGCGACTGTCAGGACCTTGCCCGGCCAGTTTCTTACCGGTGACACCGCCCTGATCAAGCTCGGCAAGCAGCCCAGGCGAGGAGAAACTGCGGGCAGCCTGACGCAGGGAACCGGACAGCCCTGGATTCTGTTTCACCAAGTTATTCAGGTCGTCAGCCGACATATCCTTACCGGCTTTACCGTTTTTCAGTCCCGCCACCCGCAATATTGGGCCATTGGCACGCAGCATTACCGCCTCTGCCACCATCTGGAGAGAGCCTTCATCGGCATTCGGGTTCTTTTTCAGGTAGTCGGAAATGTCTTTATCCGCGGCATCCTGCGCTTTGTTCATCCGTGAAATAAAGCCTTTGTAATCGTCTTTAGTGACTTTGCCGTCCGGATTATCGCCATGTTTACCTGCATCAATGGCATTTTTCAGCGCCGGATTGGCATCGATATATGCCTGCGCCCGCTGCGCATTCGGGCCGCCGTCCAACACCATTTGCGCTGCTGCCATCGGACGATTGAGCTCTTTTTCCGCCTGCAATCGTTGCCCGGCTGACAGGTTAGCCACCATCGGCTCCCATATTTTCAACTTATCCAGTGAGGAGAACGGTGAATTATCGAGAAAATCCCCCCAATTAGCAGCGCTGACGACCTGGCCAGACGATCTTACACTCTGCCCACTGTGGTGAATGCTGGCGGAGCAGGTAGCGTCGGGGTCGGCTGGGCTGATGCTGCTGCGGTCGGAGTCGCTGTGATAGGGCTGCCAGACACAGTACCCGCTGACGAATTCACAGCATTGCTTACCCGGCCTATTTTAGGTGGCACGTCAGGATTGCAACCCTGTAGCGATAACCTCGATGTAGCTTGCGCTTTAGCCGCATCTCCCCGTTGCGCCATGACCGCCTGAAAAAGAGATCGGATCATCCCTGAAAGGGTTAACGCGACCACAACATCCTGTTGCATTCCTGACACGGCGCCAGACTGAACGTTCTGGCCCTGTGGCGCTTTTAGCGTCGTTTGCTGCGAGGTTGTATCAGGCGAAATAAGTGAATTCTGACTGAATGATGAAGGTGTTGACGAAACACGCATGCTAACTTCCCCCAATAAAAAGGCTGTATCGCTTACCACGGCGACAAAAATTCTTCACTGAGTTTGAGTTGCGGCATATAAGGTCAGGTTCCCGAAAATAATTTGCTCTAACTTTTCCGGGTCTTTGTACTGTTCCAATCAGGATTGTGGATTTAATAACCAGTCTGGCAGCATCATATGCTGTCATTACTATCGATTTATCTCGAATAAAAAGATGATTTAATTATAAAAAGCTCGACTGTTATACTGGAAGACTAATAAGGAAAAGCCTCCTTTAGACGAAAACCCCACTGGATACGTTTATTTTCTGCTTAAAAGTAAGATTGTGCACTTCTGTTTTAACTGGCCATGCAAGTTACTATTCATGAGTTAAATCGGGAAAACACAGAAGTTAATGCACTTCATGATCAATGGGCCGACAATGGCCAAATTAAGACATAGTCCAAATGGATGTTATCAGATAACGAAGGATAGCCTGCATTCATGATCGGGATGTCTTGTAAATTTTCAGTCGCTATAAAAAACCTCATATTTTCGTTTATAAGGGACTGTAAACCCGCCATCTTACGAACTAAACATTAACATAAATTATATTACCCGCCGGATATGAAAAAAAAGCTTAGCGGGCTTCATTCTTAGACATCTCTTCGGTGTCCTATTGTCGCAGCAAGAATGACTAACTCATCGTCTGTGATTTCACACAGAGTTCGATAATCACCGACGCGGTAGCGCCAGAACTCGCCAGGCTCACCCTTGAGTGGCTTTCCTGAATGACGGGGATCCGACGATGCGCATATCCATAGAATCCACTTTCCGTCGCGCATCCTGCTTGTCCATTTTACGTAACGCTTTCAGTGCCTGGTCTGAGTAACTAATCGTCCAGACCAAGTTTCGTCCTGACGTCCGCGGACGAATAAATGGATTCTTCTCCACGCCTGAAACGCGTTATAGTTTCCGCGAAAAAATAATAGTCTTCAAGGTCTTCAAAATGAGTCAGGATTGCTTCCGCGCATAGAACGTCTTAGTTCTGCCTGTTTGTTTTGCCAGTGCGTCCAGTCTCGACTCAGTCTCATCAGACAGCCGGATAGCCAACATTTCAATCTCCCGGATTATATCTGATATACATGTATATCATTATAATTTTATACCACATGATAGTCAGAGCCAGATAAGTGCCAACGGCAAAAAGCCTGTCGAAAATTGTGATCTGAATAAGAAATGAAGTGTTTTGGCTGACGCTGAAAAATCACACATTAACAGAAGGTATGTATCCGGCACTGAACTTTGAAAAGGAACCTACAATGGCTTTAAGCGATTATGACTACGTGAATTTTTCAGAAGACTATGAGCTTGACTATCACCTGTGACCTGCTCCCCGTTGATTAATACACCACGATGTTAGTAATGTCTTCATAAGCCACATGAGGACATCCCCATGAAGAAGCGTTTTTCCGACGAACAGATCATCAGTATTCTTCGCGAGGCTGAAGCCGGCGTTTCTGCCCGGGAACTCTGCCGTAAGCACGCCATTTCTGACGCCACCTTTTACACCTGGCGCAAGAAGTATGGCGGTATGGAGGTGCCCGGGGTTAAGCGCCTGAAGTCGCCTGAGGAAGAGAACGCCCGCCTTAAGAAGCTGCCTGCAGAAGCCATGCTGGATAAGGAGGCGCTTCAGGTGGCTCTTGGCCGAAAGTTCTGACGACAGACCAGAAGCGGGAAGCCGTGGAAGTCATGTGTGAGGCCGCAGGTCTGTCGCAACGTCGGGCCTGCTGGCTGGCAGGTTTGCCCCTGTCGACCTGCCGTTACTCGGCTCAGCGTCCGGCTGCTGACGCGCAACTGTCTCTACGCATCACAGAGCTGGCACTTGAACGTCGCCGGTTTGGTTACCGGCGCATCTGGCAGTTGTTGCGTCGGGAGGGCCTTCACGTCAACCACAAGCGGGTTTACCGCATCTATCACCTTAACGATCTGGGTGTAAAACGCAGGCGACGCCGTAAGGGTCTGGCGACTGAGCGGCTTCCGCTTCTCCGCCCGGATGCGCCGAACCTGACATGGTCGATGGATTTTGTCATGGATGCACTTGCCAGCGGCCGCCGGATTAAGTGTCTGACCTGCGTGGATGATTTCACGAAGGAGTGCCTGACGATCACCGCCGCTTTCGGTATTTCAGGCGTCAGGTCGTGCGTATTCTGGACGGCATAGCGCTGTTTCGTGGCTATCCGGCAACGATAAGAACGGATCAGGGCCCGGAGTTTACCTGCCGTGCGCTCGATCAATGGGCCTTTGAACATGGTGTTGAGTTGCGCTTAATCCAGCCGGGCAAGCCAACGCAGAACGGATTTATTGAGAGTTTCAATGGCCGCTTCCGGGATGAATGCCTGAATGAGCACTGGTTCAGCGATATTCTACATGCCCGGAAAATCATTAATGACTGGCGGCAGGACTATAACGGGTCCAGACCGCATTCATCTCTGAATTACCAGACGCCGTCTGAATTTGCAGCATGCTGGCGAAACGGGAAACAAGAAGAAAAACCAACCGACATTACTAACTGAAGGTTGTATCTAATACTGGGGGCAGGTCACCTGCGAAAGGCAGACAAGCAGCAATCCATAGCAAACCGCGCCACGCTCCGCACGATGGGCGGGGAACTGAAAGTTCGCCTGGCTAAAACCTTCCTTACGCACCAGGAATTTCATGCATACATACTGATCCAGCTTTACAGGCTAAGCTGACATCCTCTGGAATGAGTCAGGTTGAGAATATCAGCCTGACTTAACACAACCGTTCTCTCACGAACCCCGGAACCGGCAGCAGGCCTGCAGGACCTCTGCGCTTGGCTCAAAAAGGCGTGATATAATAAGCGGAGTTTTTCCTAATGCGAATTTCACGACCTGACTTCCCTTCACGGCCCCGCCAGCCAGGTTTCGGGATTTTTCTCAGCCATCCGGTATAAATATCCCAGATGACTGTTCTGAAGGTCACCATAAGATCACGCTCCTTTTCCTCTCAGGTGTTGGATGACAATTACCGGCAGCGATGTGCCTGCTTTCAGGGCAAAAAACCACCATCACGGCAGCACAAAAAGGAATACTGTGATTCTTGCTTTTATCGCGATCAGCCGGAGACGCCAGCCGGTCCTAATGATGAAAAAATCGCCCTGACAGCAAGCGTAAGCGGTAAAAATACATTCTTAAACCCGGCGACATAGCTGCGCCTGAGTCCTGTCCCGCGAATTTTACGCGTAAAAAACCCGCCATCTTTAGCGGGCTGAACAATAAAGCGTGTTCACATTTTACGGCAAACGCGCCGACTCCAGCAGGGGAAACGGCACATTCTCAGCATGGAGAAATAAGCGCGGTTACGCAAGACGGGAACGCCCCGGTCAGCAAAAAAAAGGCTCCTCTGGGGCAGGAAAAGCCGAAAACATCAGAGTTATAAATTCACGAGCCTCTGATGAGGCACGCTCTGATTATCGGCATGCTCAGCGCCAACATGATCGCCGCCTGTATTATTTTTATCCATACCAGCGAGCTTTATGAGCGTGGCAGATGGAAACGTAAGCTGATGAGCGAACTAGCGTAAGCCAATGCTCCTTGTAACAAAGAAAAAGTGTTTAGGGCCTGATTCACTTCATTTAGTAAGAGAAAGGCCGCTATGCAGCCTCTGTTTTGGTCAGTCGGCATTTTCAGCGCAGTTTTGAGTTCTTCCTGCTCCGGCGTCAGTTCGTCAGTTCGTTGCCGGAAAGCATGACCTTCAGCTTATCTTCAACTGCAGGCCAGTGATCATAGAACGAACTGATCCCGTTTACGTGCACTGCGGAGCGGGAGCTATGGCAGGCATAAAAAAAGCCCCGGCGACGGGGTAGCTATATACCGTGCCCATCTCTGCAGGCTTCGGGGACAGATGAAAACAGCTATGCTTCGGGCTTATTTGCTGAATCGCCTGCTGACTGACAAAAGTCATATGGCTGGCCTGGCGATCGCGCAATACGCGTACGGATAAGCTAAGGCCTGCCGGACTCAGCTTATGAGGCTGCTGTCAGACTCACGGACATAAAAAGGCCCGCACTCCGGAGGGGAGGAGCGGGCAGACAGTAACTGAGAGACCTTCTTATTATTAATTAACTCTTGATCAGTAAACTGATGTAAACAAGCGGTACAGGTCACAAAAACACCGGCAGCAGATATGGCTTAAGTTTTACGGATCCATATGTTGAAGATGAACGGACGGCCAGTCATTGCAATAGCTGTATGGCAGGCAAAAAAATACCTGCTCCGGAGGTCGGAAACAGGCATAAATCGTGGTGAAGATGATGAAGCTCTTTCCGGCCTGTAATTGTTGCTAAGCTCACACCCTGTTTTTTACCGGCGTCTTCTCCGCCAGCCACAGGAGCGCTTTGCCGTTACATAACCTGCTACAGGTTAATAGACCAGACTTTAATCGCAAGCGTAAGCGGTGAAAATTTCTTCGCTTTACCAGTTACAGGCAAAAAAAAGCCCGCATCATTCGGGCTAATAACAACATGGAGCTTTATAAAGAAGCATTTTCTCGCAGGGTTATGCTCACTCAGATTATCGGCCAGCAATGCGAAAACTTTAATCCCTTAATACACAGTGCTTACAGACAGGTGGAGCAGACTGAACGTACAGGTAATGTCATAAATGCCCGATTAATAGCGGAACAGGATACAGGCGACGAGTGAAGCCATGAGCATTTAGCAGCCCGGCCATCTTCATATAGCATCAATACATACCTTTCGGCCTGTCAGGATACTGACGGAACCCCTGCCATACTAACGGGCTGTCATAAAAAGATGAGCACGGGCAGATTATTTGAATCAACACCGTCTGACCTGAAACACCTTATCCCCCTGCCCGACACGTTTACATACCGCCTGAAGCCTCAAACAATTCCGATCTCGTGGAAAAATAAAAGCTGCACCGGGGTTGTATCTGACTGTCCTCCGGAGCCCTTATCATGGCTGCGGATGGTCATCAGACAAGAAATCACCGGCACTAAAGTTATCTTCTGAAGCAGTTTGTAAATTTATGTCTATTCTTAACCGGTCCGGGCAGAGACATCACAAAACATTTCTCTTCTAACTGTCTCTGATAACAATAGTTTTTGCAGAAATCGTTCACTTTTAAAGGAAAATAAATGGCAGGCATAAGACGTAAAAACGTAAAACCAATAGGCCTAAAGGACGTCACCATCATCGATGATGCCCGTCTGAAGAAAGCGATCACTGCGGCGGCACTGGGCAATGCCATGGAATGGTTTGACTTTGGCGTTTACGGTTACGTGGCAGCTGTACTGGGCAAGGTTTTTTTCCCTGACGCCTCCCCGGGGATTCAGATTATTGCAGCGCTGGGCACGTTTTCCGTTCCGTTCATTATCCGGCCCTTAGGCGGCATGTTCTTTGGCGCGCTGGGTGACAGATACGGTCGCCAGAAGATTCTGGCCATGACCATCATTCTGATGACACTGAGCACCTTCTGTATCGGTCTTATCCCCTCTTATGCAACCATCGGCTTCTGGGCTCCGGTCCTGCTGCTGATAGCCAAAATGGTTCAGGGCTTTCAGCCGGAGGGGAATATACCGGCGCTTCAATATTCGTGGCGGAGTACTCTCCTGACAGAAAACGGGGATTTTTAGGCAGCTGGTTAGATTTTGGCTCACTCACCGGCTTCGTCTGCGGAGCCGGGATTGTTGTAGTGCTGACGACCATTCTGGGCCAGGAAGCGTTTAATGAATGGGGCTGGCGTATTCCGTTCTTCATGGCGTTGCCTTTAGGGCTCGTGGGTCTTTACCTGCGTCATGCCCTTGAAGAAACCCCGGCGTTCCAGAAACATGTTGATTCGCTTGAGCAGGGGTCTAAACAGGGCCTGAGTGAAGGTCCTTCGGTACCGTTTAAAGATATCGCGCGTAAACACTGGCGAAACCTGATCTCCTGTATCGGCATCGTGATCACCACTAACGTCGCTTATTACATGCTGCTGACTTACGTGCCGAGTTACCTGACGCATAATCTGCATTATTCAGAGGACCGCGGCGTTCTGATTATAGTTGTCATCATGCTGGCGTTGCTTTTTGTACAGCCGATGATGGGGTTACTCAGTGATAAATTCGGGCGAAAACCTTTTATCATCATTGGCAGCACGGCAATGGTGCTGCTTTCCATTCCTTCATTCATGCTTATTACCTCGGACAGCCTGGTCGCCCTCTTCTTCGGGCTGCTGATACAGGCGGTCATACTCAACTGCCTGATAGGTGTGATGGCATCGACTCTGCCAGCCCTATTTCCAACGGAAGTGCGCTACAGTGCTTTAGCCGGTACCTATAACATCGCTATCCTTATTGCCGGTATCACCCCGACATTAACGGCGTGGCTGGTTGAGGTAACAGGGAATCTTTACATGCCTGCATGGTATCTGATGGTTATAGGTGTGATTGGCGTCATAACCGGTGTCACGGTAAGAGAAACGGCTAATAAGCCTTTATACGGTGGCACCCCTGCGGCCTCGTCTCTGGCAGAAGCCAGAGAGCTGCTGCAGGAGCATCATGACGGAATTGAGGAGCGGATTGAAGATATAGATAAGAGAATTGATGAGCTTAAGAGTAAGCGACGTAATCTGGTTGCTCAGCAACCTGATGCCATCAGTTAAATCAACAGGCCGCTATCCCGCGATAGCGGCGCTGATTTTCCTGCCGACCCTTACCGGCTTCTTATCTTTTAATGCACAGCGTTTCAGCTGCACCCTTCAGACAGTAAAGGTCACTTCAGGCTCCCGGTCACTACTCCCTGCTCCGGAGCCTGCCAGACGGTCTTAACCCGGATAAAGGTCCGTTATTTCAGGCCTGCCTCTATATGGATAAGCGAGGCTGCCCTTGCCTGTCGCGATAAAAACCGGATTAACGTCACCTTTGCTGAGTGAAATACACTCTGGCTGCTCCTCAGGCCCTGTTCTTCTCAGTATTTTACGGATAAGTTCTGAAGCGAGATAAGCCGCGGATACCGCTCAGAAGTCAGCACAAGTGTTGCGCGCCTTGCCCGGACCGCTTCAGGATTATTTGTTAAATTCAGCCGTAATTTTTCAGGGGGGGGTTGCATCTGATCTCTCTGCTTTTGCATTAAAAAAGGCAAAGCGTGATCTGGACAGCACGCCGCACACTGTCTGTGCCTGATTTCTTCTCCGCGGGATAAACCCGGCTATGCTTTGTCAGACTTCACTTAACTCAGACAGGAGGCGTTATGACGAAGCTCAGAGGGGGGGCCGGCAATTTTGCCGCAAATCCGCAGCGCGCTATTGATGCTGGCAGGAAAGGCGGTCAGATAAGCGGTGGCAATTTCAGAAACGATCATGAGCGGGCGGCCGAAGCGGGACGTAAGGGCGGGAAAGTCAGCAGGAGAGGAAAAACAGACAGTGTGTTATCGTAGTATTCTCATGCAGTTAAGACAGCATTCATGATCGGGCTGTGCGGCTGTCCGAATGTTTCAGTGCACCCTGCGTATTTAAACGTATCTAATGAAAAGTGCATCAATACAGCGGTAACAAACAACGACCCGTATGTTTCATTTACAATATCCCCGGAAGGGATTAACTGAAACTGTCGTTCCGGCAAGGCCTGGCAGGGTACTCTGATGGCAGGTACGCCGGAGTAATTCATCCGGCTCACAGGACATAAACCAGTAATGGAGCCTGTACAGATACATGAATTATTTCATTATGGTACTCGTTATGCTGACTTCGGTTCAGGCAGCGGCTGACGTAACGCATGATAAAACCTACCCATCGTGCGACGTGCAGGCGCAACGGAGTGTAAAGGGCGAAACGGGTGGCAGCGTCACAGATCCGCTTGAGGCGTATATTTTCCTGAGGGTTAACATACTGCAGGCTGATATCAGTACGGCACGTAAAGCCCGGAGGCTGACGGAGGCGCAGGCTGATGTATTGTGGCGTCGCGCCGGAAAAGTGCGCAGTGATGCGGCACAGTTTGTTAAACAGCAGGGTTTCCTCAGTGCAGCAGAGCGAGCCTCTTATGAACGAGAGCTCGACAAACTTGCCGGTAAACTTTGCAACAGTATTAAAAATATTTCTGAGACCACACAGCTCCCGCCTGCTTAACAGGGCCGTCGCAATAGCAGCACCCGGTGAAGAAGAGCTCCGGCTGAAAACGCATTTCGGTCAGATGCTCTTTCTCAACGTGAACGTTAAATACTTTCACCTTAAGCTGAAAACACGTGCCTGACTGAAGGGCGGCTGCCTTTTTTCATTTCAGGGAGGTCAGCAAAGGGCTTACTCATATATGGCTGCATCAGATCTGCGTATGCATTGCGGTTCCCAGTGCGGCCCTCGCGCGGATTGCTGCCTGCAGCAGGCCCTCAGGGCATGCATGCGGCTGAACGTATCAGCCGGCCATCAGTCCTGTCGCTGTTTTATACAGCAGTTATCCCCCGTTTCTGTGGATAACATGCCGTCAGTAGTGCTGTTCCGTATTAGCATCCAAAGATCTACGTCTGTCTTCCGTCACCTCTGCCGGGTGCCTTCCGGCAAACTGGCAGGCGTCCCTGTGGCCGGTCATCCTGCTTCAGGATTCAGGCGATAATGCCAGTGCCCGTATTTTTCAGGGGGTAAGGTCAGCGCCGATATGTTCTTCTGCTCTGCCGGAATACGGCCAGATCGCCCGGCGCAGCCTCAGAGATTTCTTCTTCCCGGTGGGATGTACGCGCCGTCTGCATTAAGCCAGACACTACGTTGTGGGTGCCGGACGGCTGCAATGAACGGCTCCTTATTCTGCATTGCAGGCCGGACAGGTTAAAGTACCGCAGTCAGAAGGCATGAGCATAAACAGACGTCAGCCGGAGAGTCAACCGGCAAATTTACGGACACTGAGCTGGCAGATGCCAGTCACGTGATCCCGTGGTGGGGTGTGAATAATGCCAGAAAATTGCAGACAGAACGCAGATGACCAGGCGAACGCATCTGCTTATGCAGGCGGTCCAGCATGAACATACCGGCGATATCATCTGCAGAACCGGAATGCCTGCAGTAAAATAAATTTCATGCAGGATTAACTGTTCAGTAACAGGTCCGGAGAAACTGCTTTACTCCTCACTTTTGTGAGAACAGACTATGTATTTCACAGACAGACAAACATGGCCAGATGCCTTCCACCGTCATACATATCCATCTCCCTTCCCAGCCTGGCAGACAAGCTCCGCGAACTTGCGGACATGATTGAAGTGCGAGATCCTCAGATACAGTCAGCAGAGCACTATTATACGACCGGAGACTGGGGTGAGCTGCTCACAGTTATTCACCTTGAAATAAAGGACAGGCCTGAATAGAGCTGGAGAGTGCTGCTCAGGATACGCTTTCCTTCAGGGCCCGAAGATGAGTGACATGGTCACGATGCGGAGCTGCAACCTGCAGATTCTGAACTGCACAGATTTACCTTACAAAGTGCCATACGTATTCAGGGACACGATCATACAGCTTACCCGTGACCAGCTCTGCTTTACGGTGATCATAAGCCTGTGTCATCGCAAATTCGTGGGTAGGATCCCCGGTGTAGCAAAGGTGCTCATAAACCTTTTCAAGCGTTTCCGGTGTGGAACAGCGACGGAATTTCAGCAGCCATTGTTGTCGGGTCATAAGACTCTCATCCGGAATAATGGGGAAAAGGGGGTTACAGCTAAGGTAATGGTAACAATCTCAATAACTCATCAATAGCCTTTCAAACGGCATGGTTTAAATATATATGCCTGAATGACGCTGCTCTGCGTACGAGAGTCAGTCTTTTACACTCTGCCCGCAGGCATTAGCGCATTGTTAAACTAGGCGGTTGATTATGCTGACAGGAAATAAACAGCATATGGAAAACCTGAGAGACCCTGAAACGTCAGTGCAGGCAGAGAAAACGGCGGTGCCGGGTGCCTCCCGGTGAAAAGCATACGCTTTCCGCAACAGTATCATCATCATCCCCCCCAGAATTATGATTACCTGTCGCCCCTCCGCTGAGAAGAGATTCACCGCCATTTTTTTAACTGCCCGCGTAATACAAAACTCATACAAGCTGTACTTCAGGCGCAGCCGCGCAGACCATACCAGTTGAACTGTTGTTAAGCGCCAGAGGAAAGCAATACGCGCCTGCTGCGTGCATGATGTGCCTGAGACATGCATGCCCCTGCAGACACCGGAGTAAATAAACCACACTGCAAAAGATCACAGGAACCTGCTCATCGGCTGCATAAAATGAATACCGAAAACTCACAATATTATTGTACATCATTTTATTTTTTGTACAACTTTACCACCTGCGGTGGCAGTTAAACATTATGCAGAAAAAATCGGCAGATGCAGCAGCCTATCCAGGGGTGTAGCAGCCCTTTTCCGCTTCTGCTCTTCCAGCGCACTCATGACGAACAGCGTATCAGTATCACTCCGATCTTATATCTCAGATGCTGGTTAAGAACTGAGTAAGATTAACCTTCACAGGCAGGGAGCGGATAACGACTGAATTTTCGGCCTTTTTGGAGATTTAATTTTGCAGGAAGGAAGTCATTCCTGGCAACTTATCAGGCCGTTATACGCTTTCTCGCAACCGATGAGGTCATCTGCCATCCTTTTGCGTCCTGAGCCGGGCTACGTCATCTGGCGTCAGTTCTTTTCTTCGTTCAGGCCTGTAAGTGCACGCAGGTATGGCTCCGCCTGGTGAGCTATGTCTGCCGTTGCTGACCTCTTCAGCCAGCTTCTGGCCTGAGATATTTCAGCAAGCCGTTCGTCACTGCATTTATCAGCGGCCATGTGCCCCAGCTCAGCGATCAGGGAGATAACGCTTATCTCCTGTTTAGCCAGCGCCAGGTGCAGTGCCGCCTCGCCAATAATGACGTGGCCTTTGCTGTCGTCCTGAAATAACACGGTAAATCCTCCATTACACGATTACTGACAACCTCACCAGTGACTGTAGTCGCCACGGAGAATAGCGTGCGGATAATATTCTTAAATCGGTATGGCTAAGTTATTCGTGCGCGATTACGGTTCATACAGTCTGCGCACCGGAGTGCGGTATCTTTTCTGCTCAGGGAGGTTCATACTGTCCTTCCTGTTTTCCGCCTGTACACGGCGACCATGTCTTAATACAACCCTTCTTCGGTTCATATGCCATTCCTGACTCGTTACCTGCCTGTCTGCGCATAATTTTGCGGCAGATGCAGCATGTGGAAGGCCTGAGTTAGGACAATGGATGATACAGTGATATACTGTATGTATATACACCATGCAGAGGCGAATTGAAAAATAATGCGCACGATATTTCTGATGAGATACTTAGCCTGATCGGACGACTGGTTACCGGACTCCTTACGCCGGATAATATCATCACTTCTGACGCAATTACCCGGGCCCTGCACCGTCTGAGTGAAAGCACCGCGGACAGTACAACACGGATTCATTGCCTGGAAATCATTGATCAGCTGATGAAAAAAATGCACTGACACGAGCATCGCGGATGTCAGATCAGTATGATCCCGGAGTTTCCTTCAGCCCCATGAGGATTTCAAGACAGCCGCGCAGTATATCAAGCCTGAGAACATCAGTTGAAATCTCCATTTCCGCGATCAGATAAAACATGATCCCCTGCCGCGACACCTCTTCAGACTCAGCAATCATAGTGCCCACTGCGGCGCTGAAGATTTTTTTCTCTTCTTCGTAACAGTCATTAATGTTACTGAGGTAGGTGACCAGCTCGGCCCCATTTGTTATCAGTACCTGTGCAATCATTTAGTTAACTGCCTCAAGGATAATAATATTTAAATGACGCTTTCCTGACCGCAGCATAAGATGTGCGAAAGATTATTAATGCCAGGTCTGATCATCGTATTCATCCGATGAATTCTCTTTCCAGCTTTCCACGATATTTTTTTGTCCGGCACCACGCCTTTTAATCTCCCCGACGACATCACGGATGGCAAGATTCAGTGCATGCACTCTGTTTTCATCCTTCTCCTCACGGAGAAAACTTTTTAGCTTATAAAGTATTCCCGACAATGATACGCGGATATTCTCATTGAGAATGGCGAGAGTAGCTTCTCCGATAACGATGTCGCGCAGCATCTGCATATTTTCTTCTGTCATTACTGCGTCTGCTCTCCTGACGGGTTCAGCCGGACTGGTCATCCGGCCATTAACTTTTATCTTCTGAACAGAAGTCCTATCAGCGTCTGAAGCTGCTCCTCTTCTTCAGGAGATACGGCTTTATCAAGACGAGCCATCAGCTTCAGGCAGATGACTTTGCGGTTCAGAGTCTGTCCTGAACGCAGTATCCCGACAACAACTGATCCAAGCGTCTCCTGCTGTGATGCCAGTTTCGCACGGCTGAAATACTCAGCAATGTCACTGTTAACGCCTGTGCCGTTCAGGTTATGTTGCATTGCCGACCCCCGTGTATTATTTCCAGACCGCGTATCCGGCGTAAGCTATACAAAAATATTTATTTTGTACAGGTATATCGTTCCCGTTTACAATACATCTGCTACGGCCCCTGAATGTCATCTTCAAAAAGCAGGTCTGTATACGCGTTCACACCCGCTTTTTCGCTGAATAAAGAAAGGTGCGGAGCACTATGCCGGTAGAAGGAATTATTTATAACCGCATGAAGAGTAATCAATAATTATCTGAGGTGAGACTGGATGAAAAGATTTTGCTGTCGCTGCAGAGCACCAATGACTTCAGAGGATCTTTATCATTATCACTCTCATTGCGAGCGATGTGAAAACGATACACGGCGTATGAATCTGGAAAACCACACCCCCGTTAAATCCCCTGTACTGTTTTACAGGTTCACAGCATTCTATATCCGGAAGTTTTACTACTCACGGAGCATTGCTCCAGCTGAGTAATCAGAAAGCCCGCACTGTGCGGGCTTTCTCATCCAAGTTTAGCAGATCCCCGGGTAGCCCCTGTCAGATCGGCGTTCCATTGCTCTGCCCCATCCTGTAACTGCGCCCCTCATCCATACCGGCAGCATCAACCCGCTGTGGTCTGCTGCCTATCCGCATCGTGCCTGTACCGCCAGCATACTCAGTGCCGGCAGGTATAAGGATTATACAACGGTTATACGCTGAAGGTTTCCACCATGCTGCGCAGGGCTCGGGCCTGTTCTGACAGCGACTGCGATGCGGATGAAGACTCTTCTACCAGAGCAGCATTATTCTGCGTCACCCCGTCCATCTCACTTACGGCAACGCTGACCTGAGAAATCCCCTGCATCTGCTCTGATGAAGCTATTGAAATGTTGTCCATGGCTTCGGCCAGCTCGCCCACCATACCGACGATTTTCAGGATGCTTTTTCCGGCATCTGCTGCCGCAACCACTCCGCTGTCAACAACACTTACTGCTTCAGCCATCAGCTGCTTAATATCATGCGCAGCAGTGGCGCTGCGCTGCGCGAGGGTTCTGACTTCGCCAGCCACCACCGCAAAGCCCCGGCCCTGCTCGCCGGCCCGGGCCGCCTCCACCGCAGCGTTGAGAGCAAGAATGTTAGTCTGGAAAGCGATGCTTTCAATTATCGACGTAATGTCGTTCACCTTCGCAGCGCTCACTGAAATTGCGCTCATGGTATCAGACATGCGCTTCACGTCAGCCTCACCTGAACGGGCGAGCTGTGCTGTTTCGCGTGCTGAACCTGCAGTCTGCAGTGCGCCTGCACTGTTGCTTTTCACCGTGGCGGTCAGCTGCTCCATGCTCGCGGCCGTCTCCTGCAGGGCTGCGGCCTGCTGCTCGGTGCGGGAGGAAAGTTCGGTGTTACCCTGAGAAATCTCATCGGCGGCCAGCGCCACCGAGGCAGACGCATCTTTAATCTGCGACACCAGTCCGCGCAGGTTCGCCTGCATGCCATCCAGCGAGGCGAGAAGGCTGGAGGTGTCACCGCGGCGCAGCGTGACCGGCGAGGTCAGGTCGCCGGCGGCGATGGCGGCAGCCAGCGTACGGGCCTCGGCGGGTTCGCCCCCCAGCTGGCGCATCAGCATCCGGATAAGCAGATAACAGGTTGCCACAGAAATCAGAATGGAAAGCAGTGCCAGGCCCGACAGGATAACGGCCGTCCGGGAGGTACTGGCGCTGTTTTCCGCTACGGTATCACGGCTCAGCTTCATTTCAATGCCCGTCAGGTCGTTAAGTGCATTCAGCAGAGCCGTCTGTGCAGGACGGGCGGTGGTCATCAGAAAGGCGGTGGCCTCCTGCTGGTGGTTATCCAGCCCCAGCTTTCCGGCCGTCATCAGCGTGGAAAGGGCGGCCCCCTCTGCTGACAGCGCGCGCTCCAGCGCGGCCTTTCCCTGTGCAGAAACGTTGCCGGACATGCTTTTTTCCAGCTGCTCACGCTTCTGAATATAAGCATCACGCTGGGAAGCCAGTCGCTGCCACTCCGGCTGCATCTGTGACGGATCGGACAACAGGGCCAGGTTGCGCACGGCAATCGCCATGTCGCGGACGCCGCTCCGCATATCCAGCACCAGTGCAAAGCGTTTCATTTTCACATCAACGGTATCGTCCATTCCTTCCCGGGCCTGCCACAGGGCGTGAAGAGCAATCCCCGTACACAGGATAAAAAGCAGTATCAGCAGGCCAAAGCCTGCGCTAAGGCGCGTTGAAATTTTCATCAGTTCTCCGGAAGTTTTTCAGCAGATGAACTGGTATCGGCAGAAAACGCGCGTTCAGCAGGGCTGAGCACAACTGAATTGTACGCAACATATTTTTCAGAGAAGTATTGTGCAGCTGATATGAACCGTCCTGTTTACCTGCGTACAGCCAGTGATTCAACTGACGTTAGTGAAACGTATCGCCGGTACCGAATTCAGCGATCAGACCTGATGCAGGCAGGACAGCTGCACGCTGTGCCGGAACTGGCTGGCTGAACAGATAGCCCTGACCATAATCGCAGCCCCGCCGCCGGAGCCATTCAAGCGTCGCTGTATCTTCAATTCCTTCAGCCGTCACCGTAACCGCCAGCTCTTTACAAAGCAGCAGCAGAGTCTCAACCACCCTTTCTTTTCCAGGGCTGCTTATCAGATCAGAGATAAATGAGCGGTCGATCTTGATATGGGTGACACCCAGTCCCAGCAGGACCGACAGGTTGGAATAGCCGGTACCAAAGTCATCGAGCACCACGCTGATATCAGATTCTTTCAGGGTACGTATAGCCTGCCGTGCATCCTCAGATATCGTCATTACGTGTTGTTCGGTAATTTCGAGCTCCAGCCGGACAGGTCCGGCATGCTGCATAATGCGGCAAAGGCAGGCCGTTAGCGCTGGCTTGAGCAGCTGCCCGGGCGTGATGTTCAGTGCCAGATGAAAACCTCTGGGCCATCCATGCGTCAGTGGCAGGATATTCTCCAGCAGCTGGACGGTCAGCGTGTCCATCAGTCCCAGCTTCTGCACCACAGGAAGAAATATGTCCGGGGCAACGGTCCTTCCGGAATCATTTATCCACCGGGCCAGAATCTCAAACCCTATGATGCGACCCGTCTTAAGGCATACCAGCGGCTGCAGAAAAGGCACAATGTCGTGATTTCTGACAGCCATGGCAACGTCATTCTGTAAACGTTCCCTACGCCGGAACCGCTGCTCCAGGCCCAGCGTAAACCGGACAGCCGGGTGCGCTGTATCCCGTTTTGCCTGATACATGGCAAGGTCCGCCGCCCGCACAATGTCATATCCGGCGCTGCAGGCCGGACTGGCAACGCCCACAGACAGGCTCAGGAATGTTTCCGGCCCGGTCCGTATGCCCCCCGCATGCCGGAGAAGGCTTTGTGCTGTCCTGATCGCAACCTCCTCATCGTCACCGCCGGCGATGACGGCGAACTCATCGCCACCGATGCGGAATATGTGCGTTTCGGGCCCGGCGAATGTGGACAGGAGTCTGGCCAGAGTAATCAGTACAGCATCCCCCTGTGAATGCCCGTGAAGGTCGTTAATGCTTTTAAAATCGTTAACGTCAATCAGGGTAAGGGTATAGGGAGCCCCCCCGGCATCAAGCTCAGCAAGGCGGGCGGTAAACGCTCTGCGGTTGCCGGTGCCGGTCAGCTCATCCGTTCCGGCCAGCCGGAGAGCGTTTTTCTCAGCGGCCAGGCTTCTGCGGATGAGGCCTGCGATGAGCAGGCCCGGGATTATCATTGCCAGTCCGGCAAACACCGAGGAGGTCAGAATAAACCTCAGCCTCTCACCCGCTTCAAAGTCAGCGTCATAGTACAGGCCAAGTGCGCCCGAAACCGGTCTTTCCAGGCCGAATTCCCAAAGGGAAGACAGTAAAATAATGGTGACCATGTTAATCATGGCCAGCCGGAAAAGTTTCTGCCGCATCCGGGAACTCCCGTCGGTGTAGTCAGCGAGCATTGTGCTGTTGATGATCAGTCCGGGACTGGACGTGCTTCCCGCACAATACCTGTCTGCTAAGGCAAATACTCCGCTATTTATCCTAAAACGGGCATCAGAAGGTAAACGGCTGAGACCCTTAATAGAGTATTTACCCGGCCTCAGAGAGAACCTGTATGAGCTGGTGCTTGCCACAAATCAGTGAGCAGCCACAGTCTTACCCGTTATTAATCGGCCAGGCACACTGAAATAACAGGGCCCTGCTGATGATATTTTTCTGCCGCTATAGCAGGCTGGCTTACCTGCAGAAACATGCAGTCTCATATCCGGACTGCCGGCTCGCAGTTAAATACCGGGAACAGCAACACCACTGCAATAGCGAAACATCTTATACGCATAATAAATCAGGATATTTTCCGGCAATGTCGGTGGCTCTCTGGGCCAGCGCACTGATAACGCTGGTGAGAAAGGAAAAGTGCCGGGTATACATAACTGCCGTGGCGGCCGGCATACCGGCCGGAATTATTTTTTCAAAATCAGATGGCTTCGCGAGTCTCCGGCCAGGCAATGAATGCCGCCTCAGGCGTGAACAGGCTGCCCTGAAAATCAATAATGCCGGCTGCTTCAAGCCACATCCACTCTTCAGGCCGGTTAACTTCTGCCGCGATTATATTAATCTCCAGTGCCGAGCAGCAGCGGATAATAGCCTGAACAACAGCCTGTTTCGGACCGCTTCTGTGAATATTTCGCACAATTGTATCGCTGATACGTACCCGATCAGGCTGTACATTTACGAGTAGTGATAATCCGGCAGAACCGTCACCAAAATCATCAATGGACAGACTGATACCCGCCTGTTTCAGCTGACGGACTGCTGAAGAAAACATGTTCAGCTGAGTGATAACTTCCTTTTCGCTTACCCCAAGGACGATTTGCTGAGGCACCAGGCCGGCATCTTTAACAGCACTGACGATGCGGTTCACGGCGTCAGTCACGAAAACCAATGTCATTGGCAGGATGCTGATATAAAGCGTCATCCCGTCCGGGCAGGATCTGCCCGCGTTCTGCAGGGCTTCCGTCACTGCATTCAGGTTATGGGCATGCAGCGCTTCGCCGCTCAGACCGCCCGCTGTCCCGTCAGGGATAGCTTCCATAGCCTTTATTACACGTCCGAGCGGATCAATCACCGGACGAAAATGAAGGCCCGGCGCTGTAGGCAGCACGTCCCCTCCCGGGATGAATTCCCAGTAATCGGCAGGGAGCATCTCAAAATAATTCTCTTTCTCGCGGGCTTCGACAAACGTTCTCAGGAACTGCAACCCGCGATCATCATAGGTCAGCTGGTATTTCGACGTGCCGCGGTCAAGTACAGTCTGAAGAACGTTATTCGGGTCACTGCGGCGCAGATCGAAAAGCTCCATGCCCTGATTGCCGAAACGCCGCGATGGCGAATAGTCACGCATCAGCTCAACAACATTGTTATGGCGCGTGTCAGCACAGATACGATCATATAATAGCAAGAACGCCCTCCTCCGGACCTTCGAGTATCTGGAAGAAATGGGATCCATTAAAGAGCAGGATCCCTGTAACCTGATGGCGGACGTTCAGCAGGCTGGCTTTTTCTACCATATCCCGCAGGATACTGACGGAGACATCTTCTGAAAGATGACTTCGGTAAATGATTGTTGTAAGCATCTCAGGTTTCCGGTTGTGCACATATGCATGTGCGGCAGAGTCAAAAATGAAGTTATCGTCACTTAACAGTAATAAGTGTGCTCAGTTATGAGCATCTGAATATACACAGGTTATTATTTCGGCCTGCCGGTTCTGATTACCAGACCTTCCCTTACTCCTGCAGGCGTTCATGCAGAAATACTGACAACATGTTTTGGGGAGCACGCCCGCCGCAGGCATTGTTAAGCCAGCCAACTGATCTACTGTGGCGCGTATCGTGTTCTGATACCTGAGCAAGTAGCATTACGGTAGCCTGTGTTATTTTTCCGTCAGCGCAGCGATAAGATATTCGCGAGTCCAATTCATCAGGATAAAGATGGCGCAGATAATCCATGTGCCCGCGTCAACAGTACGTCATGGACATTACCCGTGCTGCTGCTTGAGGGACCCTGTGTGAATGAAGTGCGGTGTATTCATCATTCCGCCAGTCAGGCTGGTACGCACGTCCATATCAGCTGTATGAATAGGGTGCATCAGCCTCAGCATACATTTACGCTCAGCCTGATAGCGATCTGCGCCCATGCCTGTAATCGCTTTCAGCATCCCGGCACGAATCCATTACGTGTGTTTCATCAAGGTAAGGGGGGCATTCTTCACATTTTTTCCGGCAGTATCCTTTACGGAGAAACAGCACAGAAGATGAAGTTGCAATAAGGCAGACTTTTGATTTTGTCCCTATGCTACCGTCTGAAAATTATTAATGAACCACGCTTCCTGGTGACTTATCAGGCTCCTGCCGCCCCGCGACGCCCGATACTGATATGTGGGCAGCCTGAAAGCAAGACGTAGTTTCTAAGGCGTACGTTGCTGAAGCGGGGCTGACCTGACAGGTTTCAGCTTATTTTACCGTATGGCCTGCATTTTGGAAACGAATGATCCCGAATGGATGAGATTCTTGCTGAGCTCCGAAGTTCTGCAGGATAAATTCAGATATGTGGTAATTCCGGCAGTCCTTATGCACTCTGTTCTATGGTTTGTAGTGACACCATTCCAGAATGACAAAAGAAACAGATTATCAGATACGAAATACACAACTGACATACGGACTGACGACTGGAACTGCCTGTAACACAAAGTCCGGCAGATCGTCAGCTTCCGGCCTGTGCCTGTAAGGCTGCTCATCATAATGCCTGGTAACATCTGACTCTTCGGGGGGGATTTATTGCGCGCACGAGCATCCCGGAGTGAGTGAAGCACTCAGGTCATAAAGCTCATGGATCCGGTCTGAACCATTACGTTAACTGAACCGTAATCAGAGCAGGTTCAATAGCAGGACCTATACCTGAACAGGCCCGTCCAGATTTACCTGAGCGGACCTGTACCATTATTTATGTGCTATAAAGTTTCTGATTACAGCGTTCATTCCACCGGTACTGCATTACTTCAGGACGATACGAACAACTTCGTCAGTGCCCTTCGTGGAAGAATCTTTGTTAAATTCCGCTTTCAGCGTGACAAACAGCGTGTTGTTATCAGGCCCAATCAGCAGGCTATTGGGACTTTTATCAAACGACCAGCTGTTTTTTACCGCATAGGTCGTGGCATCCAGTTGCAGCACTTTCTTCGATTCGCGCTGGCTGATGTAAAGCTCATTGCGCTTAGCGTTGAACTTAATGCCCAGCGCATCCCCTTCGATACGTTTGATGACCTTTCCGGTGCGCTCATCAAATATCAGCATGACTTTGCCTTTGGAATCGTCGGTAACAAACAGGCGACCGGTTGCTGGATCTTCCGCCATGTTCAGGAACAGGTACTCTTTGCCATCACCTGCCGTCCAGCGCTTCTCAATTTTGTGGCTGCGCGGATTGATTACCAGGATTTCACCCGAGCCATTGGCCGCATAAATGCGCTCCGTTAACGGCGAGTAAATGATACCGGTCACCCATTTACCGGCATTTTTAATTTCGGTTTTTAGCTTAAAGGAGCGGGTATCTACCACGGAGATATAGCCTGGATCGGCTACACGGCCTACATAAAGTTCGTTGCCATGCCACAGGACTTCACGCGCACCAGCCGGATAGCCCTCTTTACTGATTTTGCCGGGGAACACCAGACGCTGAAGCACTTTGCCGCTCTGGGCATCCACTTTTGAAATCGCGCCATCCAGCGAGTTGGTAGTGTAGAAGACCTCACCTGCTTCATTGATAGCAGTACCGAAGTTTTTCATGTCGGTATGCGTTTCACTCTGGGTGGTCAGCGTGGCTGGATCGAGGCGATAGATGATTCCGCCATTTACATTTTTAAACGCCTGCGCGCTGGCGACAAACAGCGCTTTTGACACAGGTGAATAAGCCATTTCGTACAGACTATCCCCCAGAGCGCGTTGTGTCACTGCAGTATTAACCGGCTTTGACGCTTCGGCGGCAGGTGCAACGGCTTTTTTAGCGGGTGCCTGACACGCTGTCAGGTTAAAGGCAGCGGCAGCGGGCAGCGAAAGCCTGCTCAGCTCATCCAGCTATGCCAGAACGGGCCGCCGAAGCGGTAACTCTTCAGATACTGGCTTTAGCGGCTCTGCCAGCGTGGTCTACAAGCCGGTCGATCCGCTGACGCTTTACGTGACCTACGCCGACAGCCTGCAGCAGGGCGATACCGCACCTGCGACTGCGAATAACGCCGGA